>Ga0247808_10000014_pt1 | contig 285665 bp, 279 predicted proteins | sample UWRJL089202R1_FD_179914 | JGI IMG/M metagenome (GOLD analysis project Ga0247808, IMG submission 179914) | Plant litter microbial communities from Arlington Agricultural Research Station in Wisconsin, United States - UWRJ-L089-202R-1 | ecosystem: Environmental > Terrestrial > Plant litter >...
GACTACATCGAGATCGAAGGCGGACCCCACGGCTTCGGCTGGAGCCACGCCACCGAAGTCAACGAGAACCTCCTCCGCTTCCTCGCCAGCTGACAGAAAGGTCCCGCCGCCACACAGCGGCGGGACCCACAGTCCGGCAGAAGCGACACGGTTGTGGTCGCCTTCCTCGCCCGGGCGCTCTAGATCCACCCGCGCTCACGCGCGATGACCACGGCCTGCTGCCGCGTGTCGACGGAGAGCTTGGTCAGCACGGTCGAAATGTGGTTGCGAACGGTGCCGGGCGCCAGTGCGAGCGCGCGTGCGATCTGCGCCGTGGTCTCGCCGTTCCTCCCCAGCCTCAGCACGTCGAGCTCCCTGTTGGTGAGGGGGCAACGCTCGTCGCTGAGCGCGTCCGCGGCGATCTCCGGGTCGATATAGCGCGCTCCCGCCGCCACCTGACGGATGACCGCGGCCACCTCTCCCGCGTCGCGGGACTTCGGCAGGAATCCGGCCACGCCCGCGGCGAGCGCCCGGCGCAGTACCCCCGGACGAGCGTGCCGGGTCACGATCACAAACCGAGCCGAGACGGTTCGCCTCAGCCGCTCGGCCACTTCGACCCCGTCGAGGCCCGGCATCTCGAGATCGAGCAGGCAGATGTCGGGCTGCAGCCGCTCGGCCTCCACGACCGCCTGCTCTCCGTTCGAGCATTCCGCGATCACGTCGATGTCGCCCTCGAGGCGCAGAAGCGCCGCCAGGGCCGAGCGGATCATGCCTTCGTCATCGGCGATCAGAACCCTGATCTTCGGGCTGGTCGCCGTCGTGTCGTCGGTCACAGCGCCGCCTCCTCGCCCACGGGCACCACAACGATCACGGTGAAGTCGTTCTCACCCCGCACGATCTCGAGCGTGCCTCCGACCTCCATTGCACGACGAGCGAGACCGTCGAGTCCCGTGCTCTCCCGGCTCGGGACGCCCTTCGCGACGGGTGTCCGGCTGGTGGCGAGCGCAGCATCCGTATCGTTTGTTATCTCGTACCTCCACAGGTCTCCCGTGCGGGCGAGCCGGAGAGTGGTGTGGCGGCCGCCGCCGTGGCGGAGCACGTTCGTCGTGGTCTCGCGAATGACGGGACCGAATACGGATGCCGGCGCCCCATCCGCATCCCGACCGACGACGGTCTCCGCGGCGATACCGGCGGCGCGCAGCAGGTCGCGGGCGTTGGCGAGCTCGTCGCGCAGCGGCACCGATCGGAAGCGGGTCGCGAGGTCACGCGTGCCCTGCCGGGCTTCGTCGACGCTGATGCGGGCGGCCTGCAGCTGCTCCAAGGCCGCGGCCGGATCATCGTGCAGCAGCCGTTCGGTCAATTCCAGCTGCAGGGCGATCACCTGCAGGTGGTGGCCCTGCAGGTCGTGCACGTCGGTCGCCACGCTCAGCCGCTCCTGGGTGGCCGCGAGTCGCGCCTCGGAGATGCGGGCCCGGTCGAGGGTGATCAGAACGTCCCACCACCACAGCGACACCACCGTCATGATCGGGAGCGCGGCGGAGAGGAAGCCCGTTGCGAAGTAGCCGTTCGCGATGTCGAGCGAGCCGTCGACGACCGCGTTTGCATCGATCACCCAGAGGCAGGCCAGCAGCGCGGTGATCGCCAGCACCATCCGCAAGCGCACCGCTCGCGGCCAGTCGAGCAGCTGCATCGACTGAGCCACCGGGACCACGAGAAGCAGCCAGAGGCCCGACAGCGAGAACGCGAGCACGCCGTACCCGACCGCGGTCAGGATCGGAAGAAGAATAGTGCGCCACTGCACGGCGGCGGGGTCATCGGTCCGATGCCGGTAGGCGAGGAGGAGCGGAAGCGTCGATGCGCACCAGAGCAGCCCGCCGAGCAGCACGGCGCCTGTCGGGACGCCCGGCAGGCCGCCCTGCCGCAGAGTACCCGTCCAGGTCACGACGACCACCAGCTCGAAGAACACGATCGCGGCCGCCGTGTACCACCAGGTGACCCGCACACCGCGCGACGTCGCCCGCACCGGGAGGGAGCGCGGCTCGTGGGCTCCGGAGATCGGGGTTTGTGTAGTCACCCCACCACTGTAGGTCCCTGACAAATGTCACGGATGGCGCGGGCGAAATGCCCGGAAACCGGTGACAGTTCGACACTGCCCACGGTGCAGCAGACGCGGTGGACTGAGACCAGAGCAGCGAGACCGACCGGTTTCGCCCACAAACGACAAGGAGTCCTCGATGGACATCGTCGCCTATTTCCAAGACCTGGTGGCCCGGGTGCCCGAGATCGTCCAGCCCCTCATCGTCGCCCTCGCCGGCGCCGTGCCCTTCGTCGAGGGCGAGGGCGCCACGACGATCGGCATCATCGGCGGGATGAACCCCGTGGTCGCCGTCGCGGCCGCCGCGATCGGCAACTTCCTCTGCGTGCTTGTGCTCGTGCTGCTGAGCTCGGGCGCTCGATCGGCGATCGTCAACCGCCGCCGCGTGCGCACCAACGCCGACGAGGTCGTGCTCGCCACCGGCGGCACGCGTTCCGACTCCACGACCGACGAGACGATCCACGCGATGGACGAGAACTACGCCATGTCCGACCGGAAGGCGGCTCGCCTGGCCAAGTTCCAGCGCGCCCTCGACCGTTACGGCGTGCCCGGGGTGAGCCTGCTCGGCCCCCTCCTGCTGCCCACACAGTTCACCTCCACGATGCTCGTCGCCGGGGGTGTCAACAAGGCACGCGTGCTGTTCTGGCAGGCGATCGCCATCGTCGCCTGGGCGAGCGTGTTCGGCTTCGTCATCAGCCGCGTGGTCGACAGCGCGAGCTGATCGGTTCGACTGCATCTACCGGTCGAGAATACGGTTCAAACGGGTGAAGTCCCGGCGCAGGATGCGCGCCCAAGCGAACCTGGGCATAAGGCCCGTCACCCTCAGCCATCCGGCGACGTCACCCTCATAAGTCGCATGCACCCGAGTGCCCCCGCCTTCGGGCGAGCACAGGTACTCGACGCGCGAGTTCCACGGCGAAGTCGAGAACCAGACGACCCGACTGTCGGGCTCCAGGGTCTCGAGCACATCGGTGAAATGGATGTGAAACGGGCCGATGCGATCGACCGCCGCCCAGCGGCCGCCCACACGTATCGGCCCCTCGTCCACCCGTCGGCGGGAGTGGACAGCGGGCGCGAACTCGGGCCAGCTCGTCGGGTCCGCGAGGTAGGGGAACACCAGCGACGGCGGGTGATTCAGGTACGCCTCGAGCTTCACACTGAGCCACATAGCGTTGATTATGTAGGGCGGCGGGACGGCCGTGAAAGCCCCCGGCAGGAAAGCCCACGGAGGCCTGAACTCCCTAGCCGGTGCTGCCCTGCGCGGAGTAGCATACTGTCGCCTCGGGGCACCGAGAGACAGAGCACAATCGAGGGTTCGAGATGACCAGAATGCTCCCACCGACCGGTTCAATGCCTGACGACCAGCACCCGGGTTGCGACACGTCGGGCCTGATCCTCGTGCACCGGATCTTCCGCTGGCTCTACCGGGAACTGCCGAAACTGATCCGCGATGTCGAGTCCGGCGACACCGAACGTGCAGCGGTCGTCGGTCGTTATGCGCATCTCGACTTCGTCGCCCTGCACATGCACCACGAGACCGAGGACCTCGCGCTGTGGGATCGGCTGGTGTCTCGCGATCCCGGATGCGCGCTGCATGTGAGCCAGATGCAAGCGCAGCACGCCGAGGTCGCGAAGCACCTCGCTCGCATCGAGCCGCAGCTGGCGCCGTGGGTCACGAGCGCCGATCCCCGCCTTCGCGACGCGTTCGCGAGCGACATCGAGAAACTCCGCGACCTCCTGAACGCTCATCTCGGCCAGGAGGAGGACGACATCATGCCGGTCGCCGGCGCGGTTCTCTCCCAGCAGGAATGGGACTGGATGGAGGAGCACACACGGGAGACGCTGATGGCACGCCGCAAGGAGCTGGGCAGCGACATCATGTCCTTGCAACTCGGCTTTCTCATTGCGTCCGTGCCGGAGGCCGAGCGCGAGCAGTGGATTAGAGCGAACGTCCCCGTGCCCATCCGATTGCTGTACTCCCTGCTGATGAAGCGCCAATACGAGCGGGCGATGCGGGAGCTGTATCCCGACCGTCCCGTGCCCGCGATGATCTGAGCGCGATCAAACATGTCTGGCCCGCCCTCGACCATTGCCGCGGTCGTCTTCCTCCTCGGTCAGAGCCGAGCGTAGAGCGAGAGCGGGTTCTCGATCGCGGTGACGACAGACCGCAGGAATCCCGCCGCGTACCCTCCGTCGCAGACGCGGTGGTCGAACACGAGCGAGATCTGCACGATGCGCCGGGGAACGATCACCCCGTCGACCACCCACGCGCGCTCCATCATGCGCCCGAGCCCGAGGATCGCGACCTCCGGATGGTTGATGATCGCCGCCGACCCGTCTACACCGAGGCTGCCGTAGTTGTTCAGCGTGAAGGTCGACCCGGTGAGTTCGGCAGGAGACGCCGAACCAGATCGCGCGGCTTCGGCGAGTCGGCGGATCTGCGCGTCGAGCGAGACGATCGAGTGCTGCTCAGCGTGGGCCAGCACGGGCACCATGAGGCCGCGCGGCGTATCTGCCGCGAAGCCGAGATTCACGCCGTCGAACTGGATGATCTCGCTTCCGTCGTCGCTGAGACGCCCGGCCAGCACGGGAAAGTCGGCCAGCGCGATCAGCACGTACTTCGCGACGAGCGCGGTGAACGAGGGTCTGGACTCGCCCATCGACTGGCGCAGTGCGTGCAGCTCGGTGGCATCGACATCGACCCATACCGTCGCCTCGGGAATCTCAGCGCGGCTGCGCGTCATCTTCGCGGCCACGGTCTTGCGCAGCATGCCGAGGGGCTCTCGCGACACGACACGCAGCTCCCTCCCGGTCAGTGACTCGGCGGCCGACGTGGTCGCCGCAGCGTTGAGAATGTCCGATCGACGGATGATCCCGTCGGGCGAGCTCGGTCGGATCGACCCGAGGTCGATCCCCCGGCTGCGGGCAAGGCTGCGCACGATGGGCGACCGGACCGGCACGGGGCCCCCTCCGTGGTCCGGACGCTGGGCGCCCCGAATCGTGGCCGGTGCGCGGCGGCGACTGCGTCCGCTGCCACGGCTTTCGCTGGTGCCGTATCCGATGAGCACATTGCCCGATCCCGCGCGTTCCTCGGCGCGGTAGGCGTCGAGCTCGACCGCCGGCGCGGGCGCCGGATCGACCTCGTCTGCCCCGGCGGCGACCTCCATAAACGGGGAACCGACGTCGAGGGTCTGCCCCTCCTCCCCGTGCAGCGCGACGACCGTCCCCTCGAACGGCGACGGCAGCTCGACAATGCTCTTGGCTGTCTCCACCTCGGCGATCGGTTCGTCGACGGCCACGCGGTCGCCGACCCCGACAAGCCACCGCACGAGGGCGGCCTCGGTGAGCCCCTCGCCCAGGTCGGGCAGCCGGAACACCCGGTTCGCCATCAGTCCTCCCAGTTCAGAGTGTCGACCGCGTCGAGCACACGATCGACGTCGGGCAGATAGAAGTGCTCGAGCTTCGGCGGCGCGTACGGAACGTCGAAGCCGGTGACCCTGCGCACCGGCGCCTCCAGCCAGGAGAAGCATCGCTCCGAGACGCGCGCCGCGATCTCGGATGCCACGCTGGCGAAGCCCGGTGCTTCGGCGATAACGACCGCGCGGCCCGTGGAGCGCACGGCGGCGTCGACGGTGGCATCGTCGTAGGGAGTGAGGCTCCGCAGGTCGATGACCTGCAGGCTGCGTCCCTCCTCCGCGGCGACCGCCGCCGCCTCCAGGGCGATGGGAACGGATGTCCCGTATGCGATCAGTGTCGCGTCCGTGCCTTCGCGCGCCACTCGTGCTCGGCCGATCGGGGTGACGACCGAGGCGTCGACGGGGCCTTTCGCCCAGTAGAGCTTCTTCGGTTCGAGGAAGACGACGGGGTCGGGAAACCGGATGGCCTCGCGCAGCAGACTGTAGGCGTCTTGCGGGGTGGCCGGGGCCACGACCGTGAGGCCGGGCGTGTGCACGTAGTACGACTCGGAAGAGTCGCAGTGGTGCTCGACCCCGCCGATGCCCCCGGCGTAGGGAATCCGGATGACGATGGGCATCCGCATCGCACCGCGCGTTCGGTTTCCCATCTTCGCAACGTGGCTCACCACCTGTTCGAACGCGGGATACGCGAAGGCGTCGAACTGCATCTCCACAACCGGCAGCAAGCCGTTCATCGCCATGCCCACGGCGGTCCCCACAATGCCGGCTTCCGCGAGCGGTGTGTCGAAGCAGCGGTTCTCGCCGAACCGGGCGGTCAATCCGTCGGTCACCCGGAACACTCCGCCGAGCGCGCCGACGTCTTCGCCGAAGACGATCACGCGATCGTCGGCGTCCATGGCATCCCCCAGCGCACGGTTGATCGCGCCCCCCATCGTCAGGGTGTCGCCGACCGCTTCACGGGTCCCCGGCTTCTCCTCGATCATGGTCATCGAATCTCCCCTCCGCTGCGCTCTAGCTCTCCGCGCAACATCGCGTATTGCTCCTCGAGCTGCGGGTTGTCCGTGGCGTACACGTGCTCGAATAGGGCGCGTGGGTCGGCCGGGGTGTCGGCGTTGAGGGCGTCGCGCAGGTCTGACGCGATCGCCTCCGCGTCCCGAGCGAACCCGGCCTCCGTGCGCTCGTCGAGCAGCCGTCTCTCGACGAGGTGAGCGCGCAGCCGGGCGAGCGGGTCGCGGGCGACCCAGTCCTGCACTTCCGAGCTGTCGCGATAGCGGGTGTCGTCGTCGGCGTTGGTGTGCGCCTGCATGCGATAGGTGTGCGCCTCGATGAGGGTCGGTCCCCCACCAGATCGCGCCCGTTCGACCGCGACCTCGAGCACTGACAGGAGCGCCGCCAGGTCGTTGCCGTCGACGCGTTCGCCGGGCATCCCGTAGCCGATCGCCTTGTGCGCGAGCGACTGCGCTGCCGTCTGGCGGGAGAGCGGCACGGAGATCGCGAACTTGTTGTTCTGCACGAAGAACACGACGGGAGCGTGGAAGACTGCGGCGAAGTTGAGCGCCTCGTGGAAGTCGCCCTCGCTCGTCGCGCCGTCGCCGCACATCGCGAGCGCCACGGTCGCTTCGCCCTTCAACACCGCCGCCTGTGCGAAGCCGACGGCGTGCAGCAGCTGGGTCGCCAGCGGGGTCGCCAGGGGTGCGACGCGGTGGTCGTGCGGGTCGTATCCGCTGTGCCAGTCTCCCTTGAGCAGCACCATCGCGTGGGCGGGGGCCACCCCCTTGAGAATGACCGCCACCGAATCGCGATAGGTCGGAAAGATCCAGTCGCCCTCGTCGAGCGCACTCACTGCGGCCACCTGACAGGCCTCCTGCCCGTGAGACGAGGGGTAGACCGCGAGGCGGCCCTGACGCACGAGTGCGTTGCACTGGTCGTTGATCCGGCGGCCGATCACGAGAGACCTGTACCCGTCGAGCAACACCGCGTTGGTCGGAGCGGCGTAGACCTCGTCTGCCTGCACCGCACCCGTCGGGTCGATGAGTTGCACGGGGGCGTCGCGGGGAAGGTAGTCGCTCATGTGGTCTCCGTTGATTGCATGGACGCTTTGATGAAGAGCATGCGCTGCGCGGAACAGATGTGACAAGGCTGGTGCTGAATAGTGGAAACTCTGCGTCGTTCTACTCGATACTGTTACGAAACGTACGACACACGCATAGCGAGGAGCCGCGAGATGCCGCTAGAACTGGACGAGCTCGATCTCAGGATCCTGAAAGAGCTGCGCATAGACGGCAGGGCGTCGATCAGTGCCGTGGCGGCGGCCACCCACATCTCGCGCGCCAACGCATACACCCGGGTCAACCGCCTCATCGACTCGCAGGTGATTCGGGGGTTCGGCGCTCGCGTCGACCCCGTGCTCTCGGGACAGCACTCGTCTGCCTACGTCACGCTCACCCTCGACCAGGCTTCATGGCAGGACACGCGCTCGCGCCTCTCGCAGATTCCGGAGGTGAACCATATCGCGCTCGTCGGCGGCGACTTCGACTGCATCCTGCTCGTGCGAGCCCGCGACAACGGCGATCTGCGCCGGGTCGTGCTCGAGGAGCTGCAGTCGATCCCGGGCGTGAAGTCGACGAAGACAGCGCTCATCTTCGAGGATTTCGAGACCGCCTGACCCGTCGAGTTGACTTCCCTTCGGCGCCCGTGCCACTCTTGCAGAACGAACGGTCAGTAAGTAAACGGCCAGCGAGGGTGATGGAGCCATGGCAGAGGCATTCGTTGTAGACGGTGTTCGCACCCCCATCGGCAGGTACGGCGGGGTTCTGTCGAGCGTGCGGGCAGACGACCTCGCAGCCCTGGTGATCGGCGAGCTCGTGGCGCGCACCGCAATCGACCCCGCCGCCATCGACGACGTGGTCTTCGGCGACGCCAACCAGGCCGGCGAAGACAACCGCAACGTCGCGAGAATGGCCGTGCTCCTGGCCGGACTGCCCGATGCCATCCCGGGCATCACCGTCAACCGGCTCTGCGCATCGGGCCTGTCGGCGGTGCACATCGCGGCGGCCATGGTGAAGTCGGGAGAGGCGGACATCGTGCTCGCGGGCGGCGTGGAGTCGATGACCCGCGCACCCTGGGTCATGGCGAAGCCGGAGAAGGCGTTCTCCAAGCCGGGAGAGGTCGTCGATTCGTCACTCGGCTGGCGCTTCGTCAACCCCCGATTGGCGGCGCGCGACAAGGCGACGTTCTCGATGACGGAGACGGGTGAGTACGTCGGCGAGCGGGAGGGAATCAGCCGCGACGACGCCGACGCGTTCGCGCTCCGCTCCCACACACGCGCACTCGCCGCCGTCGCCGCCGGCCGCTTCGAGGCCGAGCTGGTGTCTGTCACGACGGCGCGCGGCGACGTCGTCTCGGCCGACGAAGGCCCCCGCGCCGACACGTCGCTCGACGTGCTCGCCCGCCTGCGGCCCGTGGTGGCGGGCGGGCGCATCGTCACCGCCGGAAACTCCTCGCCCCTGAACGACGGCGCGGCCGCGGTGCTCGTCGCGAGCGAGTCGGCCCTCGAGCGCTATGGCCTGACCCCGCGTGCACGGATCGTCGGCGGGGCATCCGCCGGCCTCGCCCCCGAGGTCATGGGCCTCGGTCCGATCCCGGCGACCCGCAAGCTCCTCGACCGCACCGGCCGTGGCATCGACCAGATCACGGCGGTCGAACTCAACGAGGCGTTCGCGACCCAGTCGCTCGCCTGCATACGCGCGCTCGGGTTCGACGACGCGATCGTGAACGCCGACGGCGGCGCGATCGCCCTCGGCCACCCGCTCGGCGCGTCGGGCACCCGGCTGCTCGTCACACTGCTGGGGCGGATGGAACGCGAGAACGCGGGGCTCGGACTCGCCACGATGTGCGTCGGTGTCGGCCAGGGCGCCGCGCTGCTCGTCGAGAGCGTGTGATGTACACGACACTCGAGGTACTCGACGATCGGCCCGACCGCCTCCACATCCGGCTCGCCCGCCCCGAGGTGCGCAACGCGATCGACCGCGCCATGGTGCTCGAGCTGCACGACGTGTGTGCGGGGCTGGAAGCGGCTCCGCGCATCCTGATCATCAGCGGCGGCGACGGGGTGTTCGCCTCGGGCGCCGACATCGCCGAGCTGCGTGAGCGCACCGCAGCCGACGCACTGGAGGGCATCAACTCCCGTCTCTTCTCGCGCGTCGCCGCGCTGCCCATGCCCGTGATCGTGGCGATCGACGGCTGGGCCCTCGGCGGAGGGGCCGAACTCGCCTACGCCGGCGATTTCCGCATCGCGAGCTCGCGCGCACGCATCGGCAACCCCGAGACATCCCTCGGCATCATCGCCGCGGCGGGAGGCACCTGGCGCCTTCCCGAGCTCGTCGGCGAGCCGCTCGCCAAGGAGATCCTGCTCGCCGGCCGCGTGCTCGACGCCAGGGAGGCGCTCGCGGTGCGACTGGTCACCGAGGTGCACGAGCCGGAGGGGCTCGACGCCGCCGCCCACGCGCTCGCCGACCGCATCGCCGGGCAGGACCCGCTCGCCGTGCGGTTCACGAAGGCGGTGCTGCACGCGCCTCGGTCCGAGCACCCGGCGGTCGACGAGCGGGCGCAGTCGGTGTTGTTCGAGTCGCCCGAGAAGCACGCCCGCATGACGGCGTTTCTCGAGAGGCGCACGCGATGACCGGCGTTCCCGAGGCAGTCGGCGTGATTGGCGGCGGACGCATGGGAGTGGGTATCGCGCACGCCTTCCTGCTCGCCGGGGCATCCGTCACCGTTCTGGAGCGTGATTCGGATGCGGCGGCGCACGCCCTCGAATCACTCGGCACCGCGATCGACACCAGCATCGCCCGCGGCACCACGACCGAGCCGCGGGAGGTGTTGATCGACCGCGCGACGAGTACCGACTCTGCCGAGTCGCTCGCGAGCGCCCTGCTCGTCGTCGAAGCGGTACCCGAAGACCTCGCCCTCAAGTCCCGCATGCTCGAGCGCGTCGAGCGCGTCGTCTCCCCCGACGCCTGGCTGGCGTCGAACACCTCGTCGCTGTCGATCTCGCTGCTCGCCGAGTCGCTCGAACGCCCGGAACGCCTGTGCGGGCTGCACTTCTTCAACCCGGTTCCGAGCTCGACGCTCGTCGAGATCGTGCGCGGCGCGAGAACGGCCCCCGAGCTCATCACGCTCGCGCAGCGGTGGACGACCGCGATCGGCAAGACTCCGGTGACCGTCAACGACTCACCCGGCTTCGCCAGCTCCCGCCTCGGCGTCGTGATCGGGCTCGAGGCGATACGCATGCTCGAGGAGGGCGTCGCCTCGGCAGCGGACATCGACGCGGCCATGGTTCTCGGCTACCGGTTCCCGGTCGGGCCGCTGCGCCTCACCGACATGGTCGGACTCGACGTGCGGCTCGGCATCGCAGAGCACCTGCACGGCACGCTCGGCGACCGGTTCGCCCCGCCGCAGCTGCTTCGCGCGATGGTCGCCGACGGAAGACTCGGACGCAAGAGCGGCGAGGGGTTCTTCGTATGGAACGACTAGCGCCGATCGACGACGAGGTTCGTAATCCGCACTGTGCACAGCCGGGCACCCGACTCGTCGGTCACGACCACTTCATGGCTGGTGATGGTGTTGCCGAGCTGCAGCGCCGTCGCTGTGCCGGTCACGATCCCCTCGCGGGCGCCGCGGTGATGCGTGCCGCTGATGTCCAGGCCGACCGCCGTCTTGCCGAGCGTGCTCGCGTGGATCACGGCGGCCCAGGAGCCGAGGGCTTCGCCGAGCACCATGGATGCCCCGCCGTGAAGCGCCCCGAACGACTGGGTATTTCCCCTCACCGGCATCGTCGCGACCACCCGCTGAGCCGACTGCTCGAGAATCTCGATCCCCATCTTGCGGTCGAGCTCGCCGAGTTGGATGGTCCAGGGTTCATGCGTCATGACCGCCAGTGTATTGACCGAACAGCCCGAGTAGAGAGCAGGACCCGATGACCCCGACGATTACCGACACCCGTGTTCTCCCGAGCTATGTCTCGGGTGACTGGTGGGACGCCCAGACCGGCATCGCCACGCGTGACGCCTCGACGGGCGAGGTGCTCGCCCTGGTCGGCAGCGACGGAATCGACCTGGCCGGCGCCGTCGACTTCGCCCGCACCGTGGGGCAGCACAGCCTCGGCGAGCTCACGTTCCACCAGCGCGCGCTGGTGCTGAAGTCGCTCGCGATGGCGCTTACCGCCGCGAAAGACGACCTCTACGAGGTGAGCGGCCGCACAGGAGCAACCCGCCGCGACTCCCTCGTCGACGTCGACGGCGGGATCGGCGTGCTCTTCACCTACTCGACGAAGGGGCGGCGCGAACTTCCGAACACCCACACGCGCATCGTCGACGGGCCCGCGGACAACCTGTCGAAAGACGGCAGCTTCGGCGGCCAGCATGTCTACGAGCGCATTCCCGGGGTCGCCGTGCAGGTGAACGCCTTCAACTTCCCCGTCTGGGGCATGCTCGAGAAATTCGCCCCGGCGTTCCTCGCCGGCGTGCCGACCATCGTCAAGCCTGCGACACCGACGGCGTTGCTCACCGAGGCCGCCGTGCGCGTTATGGTCGACTCGGGCCTGCTCCCGGCCGGCTCGCTCCAACTCGTCTGCGGCGGCGCCCGCGACCTCCTCGATCTGCTCGACGTGCGTGACCACGTGGCGTTCACCGGTTCTGCGAGCACGGCCCAGTCGCTCGCGGTGCACCCCAATGTCATCCGACGCGGCCTGACGCTCGCCTGCGAGACCGACTCCCTCAACGCGGCGATCCTCGGCCCCGACGTCACGCCAGACACCCCCGAGTTCGCGGCGTTCGTCGCCTCGGTGGTGACGGAGATGACGAGCAAGGCCGGGCAGAAGTGCACCAGCATCCGTCGCGTCATCGTCCCCCGCACCCTCGCCGACGAGGTGGTGGCCGCGATCGGCGAGCGCATCGCGGCCCGCACCGTTGTGGGCGACCCGCGCGCGGAGGGCGTGACCATGGGGCCCCTGGCGAGCTCCGAGCAGCGCGACGAGGTGCGCCGCAGCGTCGAGCGACTGGTCGCCGGCGGCGGCCGGATCGTGCTCGGCAGCCTCGACGATCCCGCGGTTCTCCACGAAGACGGCACGACCGCACCCGCTCCCGAGGGCGCGTTCCTCGCCCCCGTGCTGGTGCGCTTCGACGACGCGGAGTCCGACGCCGTGCACGACATCGAGGCCTTCGGCCCGGTGGCCTCGCTCATCGCCTACGACACCGTCGCCGAGGCCGTGCGCCTCGCGAACCGCGGCGGGGGGTCGCTGGTCGCAACCGTCTGCAGTTACGACCCCGAGTCCGTGTCGGTGATCGTCGACGGCATCGCCCCGTTCCACGGCCGCATCCTCGTGCTCGACCGCGACGACGCGCGCAGCTCCACGGGCCACGGCTCGCCCGTTCCCCACCTGGTGCACGGCGGGCCCGGCCGGGCCGGCGGCGGCGAAGAGCTGGGCGGCATCCGCGCGGTCAAGCACCACATGCGCCGCCTCGCCCTGCAGGGCACACCGAATGTGCTCACCGGCCTCACCGGCGAGTGGCGCTCCGGCGCGGCGACTGTGACGGGCGAACATCCGTTCCGCAAGCCGCTGTCGCGACTGCGGGTGGGCGACTCCGTGCAGTCGGAGGAGCGCGTGATCACCCTCGACGACATCGCACACTTCGCCGAGTTCACCGGCGACACGTTCTATGCGCACACCGACGAGGAGGCCGCCGCCGCCAACCCGTTCTTCCCCGGCCGGGTCGCACACGGCTACCTGCTGCTCGCCTGGGCCGCCGGCCTGTTCGTCGATCCGGCTCCGGGCCCGGTGCTCGCCAACTACGGGCTCGAGAACCTGCGTTTCACCACGCCCGTGTCGCCCGGCGACCTGGTGAAGGTGCGGCTGACGGCCAAGCGGATCACCCCGAGAGAGACGGATGACTACGGCGAGGTGTCGTGGGACGCGCTGCTCACCAACCAGCGTGACGAGGTGGTGGCGACCTACGACGTGCTCACCCTCGTCGCGAAGGAGTAGCCCGGGCGGCTAGGCGCGGGCGACCCCGTCGAACGCCACCGTGATGACGTCGTCGGCGAGCTGGTCGGGGGTGAGCGGGCCCCCCGGCCGGTACCACTCGACGATCGAGTTGATCATGCCGAAAAGCAGCCGCGTGGTCGTGCGGGCGTCGATGTCGGCGCGCAGCGATCCCTCGACGCGCGCCTCGTCGACGAGTTTGGCCACAGCGTGGTCGAAACCGCGTCTGCGCTCCAGGGCGTCGCGCTCGACCTCGGAATTGCCTCGCAGCCGCAGCAGCAGGGTCACGTAGGGCAGGTCGTCGACGAGCACCCTGACGGCGCCGCGCAGAACGAAGCGCAGCCGGGAGTCGGCGGGGCCCTCGAGCGCGCCCTCCTGCTCCAGCACGCGCTCGAGTTCGCCGAGCGCGCGGTCGAGCGCGAGACGCAGCAGATCTTCCTTGCTGGAGACGTGATAGTAGATCGCCGACTTGCTCGTGCCGAGCCGCTCGGCGAGAACGCCCATCGACGTCGCCTCGTAGCCGAACTCGTTGAACGCGGCCGTCGCGATGTCGAGGATCGCGGCGAGGTCGTACGGCTCACGCCCCACGCGTCCGTTGCCGCCGCGGCGCTCGCCTGTCGCGCTTGTCATCCGTGCCTCTCCGACCGTTTCGTCTCGACAATACCCGACGCCCTGTTGCGCATCGCCCCGTCCTGCTACAGTCTACTGAACGGACAGTAAGTAATACATCGGAGGCATCGTGGCCGACACGACTGGCACCATCGACGACGAGGCGGGCGCCGCGCGCTTCGCCGAGCTCCTCGCGAACGAACACAGGGTCGAACCGACCGACTGGATGCCCGAGGGCTACCGCAAGACGCTCATCCGGCAGATCTCCCAGCACGCCCACTCCGAGATCATCGGCATGCAGCCCGAGGGCAACTGGATCACTCGCGCCCCGAGCCTCAAGCGCAAGGCGATCCTCATGGCCAAGGTGCAAGACGAGGCCGGCCACGGGCTCTACCTCTACTCCGCCGCGCAGACGCTCGGCATAGACCGCGAGGAGATGTTCGACCAGCTGATCACGGGCAGGGCCAAGTACTCGTCGATCTTCAACTACACGACCCCCACCTGGGCAGACATGGGATCGATCGGATGGCTCGTCGACGGCGCGGCGATCTGCAACCAGGTGCCCCTGTGCCGGGCGTCGTACGGCCCCTACGGCCGCGCCATGGTGCGCATCTGCAAGGAGGAGTCGTTCCACCAACGCCAGGGGTTCGAGATACTGCTGCAGCTTATGCGCGGCACTGACGCGCAGCGGGCGATGGCGCAAGAATCGGTCGACCGCTGGTACGCGCCTGCGCTCATGATGTTCGGCCCGCCCGACGACGACTCCCCCAACTCCCAGCAGAGCATGGCCTGGAACATCAAGCGCTTCAGCAACGACGACCTGCGCCAACGCTTCGTCGACATGCTCGTGCCGCAGGCCGAGATCCTCGGCGTCACCCTCCCCGACCCCGCCATCGCCTGGAACGAGGAACGCGGACACTACGACTTCGGCGACCTCGACTGGGCCGAGTTCCACGAAGTGCTCGCGGGTCGCGGCCCGGCCAACACGATCCGTGTGTCCCGTCGGCGCACCGCCCACGAGGACGGCGCCTGGGTGCGCGATGCCGCCCGCGCCTTCGCCGACGCCCGGTCGACCGAGAGGATCGCCTCATGACCAGCCCCGGCGACTCCGGCGGCAGGGAGACCTGGCCGCTCTGGGAGGTCTTCGTCAGATCGTCCCGCGGCCTCTCCCACGTGCACGCCGGCTCGCTTCACGCGCCCGATGAGATCATGGCCGTGCGCAACGCCCGCGACCTCTATACCCGCCGCGCCGAGGGCATCTCGATCTGGGTGGTTCCCGCCTCGGCGATCACGGCCTCCGACCCCGATGCGCGCGGAACGTTCTTCGAGTCGCCGCAGGGCAAGGAGTACCGTCACGCGACGTACTACACCGAGTCGGAGACGGTGCCGCACCTGTGAAGACCAGCCATGTCACCTCAACCGCGATCACCCCCGAGTCCATCGCGGAGGCCGGCGCGATCGCCCCCGGCCCGGTCGCAGAGTATGCCCTGGGGCTGGGCGACGACGCCCTCGTGCTCGCACAGCGCCTCGGCGAGTGGATCGCCCACGCCCCCGAGCTCGAGGAAGACGTCGCGCTCGGCAACATCGCCCTCGACCAGCTCGGCCATGCCCGCAGCCTGCTCACCTACGCCGGGTCGGCGTGGGGCAAGACGGAAGACGACCTCGCGTACTTCCGCGGCGAAGCCGAGTTTCGCAACCGGCAGCTGTTCGAGCAGCCCGACGGCGACTTCGCCGTGACGATCGCCCGCCAACTGGTGGCATCGGTCTACTTCGTGTCTCTCTACACCGCCCTCGCCGGCTCCGCAGACCCGACCCTCGCCGCCATCGCCGCGAAGGCGGTCAAGGAGGTGGAATACCACCTCGACCACAGCGCGCAGTGGCTGCTGCGGCTCGGCCGCGGAACCGAGGTGTCGCACGAGCGCATGCAGCGCGGCCTCGAGACGATCTGGCCGTTCGTCGGCGAGCTGTACAGCGCCGACCCGCACGCCGAAGGGCTCGACGGCATCGCCGTGGACCCGCGAACGCTCATGACGCGATTCGACGACGTCGTGCCGCGGCTCATCGCCGACGCCTCACTCGAGGTCCCCAGCGTGCCCTTCGCCCGCGGCGGTGGCCGCGACGGGCGCCACTCCGAGTCGATGGGCCCGCTCCTCGCCGAGATGCAGGTTCTCGCACGAGCCCACCCGGGTGCGAAATGGTGACCGTCGAGCAGATCGCCCGGCCGCGTCCCGACAGCGAGGTCGAGCGGCAGATCTGGAACGTCGCGGCCACGGTCGTCGACCCCGAGGTACCGGTGCTCACCATCGAAGACCTCGGTGTGCTGCGCTCGGTGCGGCTGTCTGACGACGGGATAGTCGTGCAGATCACTCCGACATACTCCGGATGCCCCGCCGTCGACGCCATCCGCGACGACATAGTCTCCGCGCTGGCCACGGCCGGGCACGGGCCGGCGCGGGTCGACGTGGTTCTGGCCCCCGCCTGGACCACCGACTGGATGAGCGAATCCGGACGCGCCAAACTCGAACGGTACGGCATCGCCCCTCCCGCTCCCCGTCGCACCGACGGCGTCATCAGCCTCGGCCTCGGGGTGCGCTGTCCGAACTGCGGCTCGCTGCACACGCGCGAGGCCTCCCACTTCGGTTCGACGTCGTGCAAGGCGCTCTACGTCTGCCAGCGCTGCCAGGAGCCGTTCGACTATTTCAAGGAGCACTGATGGCGACGACCACGCGTCGCAGGGCGAGCTTCCACGACCTGACCGTCTCCCGGGTGCGCACGCTCACCGACGACGCCATCGAGGTCACCTTCTCGGTTCCCGCCGACCTCGTCGACGAGTACGACTACGCACCGGGCCAGTACATCGCGCTGCGCGCGACGGTCGAGGGCGAAGACGTGCGCCGCAGCTACTCGATCTGCCAAGCCCCGGTGACGGGCGAGCTGAAGGTGGGAATCAAGCGCGATCTCGGCGGCCTGTTCTCCACCTGGGCGGTCGAGAACCTGCGACCGGGGATGCAGCTCTCGGTGATGGTGCCCGAGGGCGGGTTCGTGTCGCAGCTCGTGGCCGGACCGGCGCACTACGTCGCCATCGCCGCCGGCTCGGGCATCACACCGGTCATCGCGCTCATCGAGGGCGCGCTGCGCGAGCATCCGCAGAACCGCTTCTCGCTCGTCTATTCGAACCGCACGGCGATGGACACGATGTTCGTCGACGAGCTGGCCGACCTGAAAGACCGCTACCCGTCGCGGCTCGCGGTCTACCACGTGCTCACGCGGGAGCGGCGCAGCTCGGAGCTGCTCTCGGGCCGGCTCGACGCCGAGAAGCTCGAGGCGATCCTCGACCGTCTCATCGCCCCGGACGCGGTCGACGAATGGTTCGTCTGCGGCCCCTTCGACCTGGTGCAGCTCGTGCGCGACACCCTCGCCGACCGCGGGGTGCCGGCCGCCGCCGTGCGGTTCGAGCTCTTCAGCACCGGCCGCCCGGAGGGTCTCGCCGGCCAGACCGGCCGCCCCGTCGTCGTCGAGGCGGGGCAAGACGTGCACACGGTGCGTTTCACGCTCGACGGCACCACCGCGACCGTCACCACACCGGTGCACAGCAACGAGAGCATCCTCAACGCGGCGCTGCGGGTGCGCGGCGACGTTCCGTTCGCCTGCGCCGGTGGAGTGTGCGGCACCTGCCGGGCGACGGTGGTCTCGGGCACGGTCGACATGGTCGAGAACTACGCTCTCGAGCCGGAGGAGGTCGCGCGCGGGTACGTGCTCACTTGCCAGTCCGTTCCGACGAGCGAGTTCGTCGACGTCAATTACGACAGCTAGGAGCCGCATGACCATCGACCTCACGATCGACGGCGCCGTCGCCGAGATCGTCTTGAACGACCCGGCCAAGTTGAACGCACTCGACGAGGCGGCACTCGGCGAGCTGTCGGCGGCGTACACCGAGGCCGCCGCGGCACGGGTGGGCGCGGTGCTGCTGCGCGGCGAGGGTCGCGCGTTCTGCGCCGGGCGTGACATCTCGCACGTCGACCCCGCCACCGACGACGCCACGGGCTACCTCGCGGGCGTCGTCACGCCGGTCCTGCGGCAGATCGACGGGTTTCCGGCGCCGACCTTCGCCATGGCGACCGGCGCGTGCCTCGGTGTCGGCCTCGGGCTGCTCGTCGCCAGCGACGTCGTCTACGCCGCCGACACCGCGAAGATCGGCTCGCCGTTCGCGAACCTCGGGGCCACGCTCGACTCCGGCGGCCACGCCCTGTTCTTCGAGCGGCTCGGCGCGCACCGCACCCTCGACCTCGTCTACACGGGCGAGCTGATGAGCGGCGCCGAGGCGGTGGCGGCCGGACTGTTCAGCCGCGTGGTGCCGGCCGCCGAGCTGCTCGACTTCACGCGCGAACGCGTGCACCGGGTGTCGCTCGGTGCGATCGAGGCCTTCCGCGCGAGCAAGGCGCTCGTGCGCGAGCTGCGAGACGAGCGCCTCGGCCTGTGGAACTCGATCGACCACGAGAACGTGGCCCAGGGCGACCTCTGCGCCACCGACGACTACCGGGAGGGTTTCGCCGCATTCCAGCAGAAACGCCCGCCGGTGTTCGGCGCCTCCCGCTCGTGACGCCGGCAGAGATGTTCGCGCGGGACGCGGCATCCGCGGCTCTCGGCATGCGGCTCGTCGAGGTCTCGCCCGTGCGCGCGGTGGTGGCCATGACCGTTCGCGACGACATGCTCAACGGCTTCGCGGTGGCCCACGGCGGAATCATCTTCGCCCTGGCCGACACCGCCTTCGCCCTCGCGTGCAACGACGGTACCGCGGTGACTCTCGCCGCGGGAGCCGACATCGTCTTCCTGCGTCCGGTGCGGGCCGGCCAGGCACTCACCGCCACCGCGGCGGTGCGATCGCGGTCGGGGCGTAGCGGCGTCTTCGATGTCACGGTGAGCGACGAGGCGGGCGATCCCGTCGCGGAGTTCCGCGGCAGAAGCAGGCGCACAGACCTCGCGGTCCGCGCCGATATCTGACCGGCCACCGACCACGCGTCGTCTACGATTCGGCCACGCGTCTCGCGAATTGCCCGAAGACGGCGTCGGCCGCGATGGCCATGCGCGCGTCGGCCCGCCGCATGGCGGTGAGGGCGGCTCCCGGCGATCCCGGAAACTCGGCGCGCACCGAGGCGACGCGGAACCACCGTTCGAGCATTTCCGGATCGACCTCGAGGTGAAACTGCAGGCCGAGCGCCGAGCCGAGCCGGAACGCCTGATTCGTGCACTTCGGAGTGCTGGCGAGCAATCGGGCGCCCGGAGGCAGGGAGGCGTTGTCGTTGTGCCAGTGCAGAACCTTCAGCGGGCCATCGACGCCCACGATGCCGTCGCCCTCGGGCGCGACGGGAGCCACGCCGAACTCGTCTGCGGCATCGGGCTCGAGCTGTGCGCCCAGCGCCAGGGCCAGCAGCTGGTGCCCCAGGCAGATACCCAGCACCGGGATGTCGCGTTCCACAGCATCGCGCGCCAGGTCGCGCTCTACGGCGAGAGCGGGATGCGTGGCCGTGTCCGTCGCGCGCATCGGCCCGCCGAGCAGCACGACTCCCGCGTATCGATCCAGGTCTGGCATGGCCGGATCGTGCTGGCCGACGAGCGTCCGCGTGTGCATCGCGAGACCGTCTGCCGCGAGCGAATGCGCGATCCTGCCTGGGCCCTCCCACGGAACGTGTTTGATGACGAGCACGGTGCGACTCACGCTGTGCGCCCTCACCGCTCCCGCCCGCGCCCGCGGAACGCGACCGCTTCCTCGATGGCCAGACCGAGCTGCAGCAGTGGGCGATCCCGGCCGGGGAGAGCGTCCAGACCGAGCGATACGGGGAGGCCGGCCGGGGTCAGACCGGCCGGGATGGTCAGAGAGGGCAGGCCGGCCGCGGGCGACAGCGCCGTGTTGCGCCCGAATGCATCGAAGAACGAGACCTCGGCGCCCCCGATGCGAACGTGATGCTCCTCGCCGATCGAAGGCGGCGGCGCGGAGACCGCGGGCACCAGTATCGCGTCGATCCCCTGGCCGGAGATGAAGTCGTGCACACCGGCCCTCAGTTCAGCGCGGAGCAGCAGCACCTTGTCGAACGCCTCCCTCGGGGGCCGGTTCGCCACCGCCACATCGTGGAAGAACTCGCGCTTGCCGTCGGCGATCCGCTCGACCAGTTCATCGAAGCCGACGCCGGTGCGGTTGGTATCGAGATAGCGGCGCACGCCCGAGGCAGCCTCGAAGAGCATGATCGTGGCCGCGATGTCGAAGGCAGAGCGCATGATGTCGGGAATCTCGGTGTCCACCAGCACGGCCCCCGCATCCCGAAGACGGTCGTAGGCATTGTCGACGACCGCCTGCACGCTCGCCTCCAGGCCCGAGTGATAGTAGGGAGGGATGCCGATGCGGATGCCGGCAAGGGGAGGCCGCTCCGGGCTAGGGGCGGTCCCGCTGAAGACGCTGTCGAACAGGGCGAGGTCTTCGACTGTGCGCGCCATCGGGCCCACCTGGTCGAGCTTGTCCTGGGTGAGCCCGAAGGCGCCCGAGTTCGGATAACGGCCGAATGTGGGCCGGTAGCCGGCGACACCGCAGAACGCCGCGGGCACCCGGATCGAGCCGAGGGTGTCGGCACCGATCGACAGCGGCGCGATTCGCGCGGCTACAGCGGCGGCAGACCCGCCGCTGCTTCCTCCCGGAACGAGATCGTGCCGGTAGGGGTTGCGCACCGCTCCGAACGTGCCGTTGTTGCTCGTCCATCCGAACGACAGCTCGGTGAGATTGGTCTTACCCATAACGATGGCACCGCTGTCGACGACGCGTTGCACCACCGCGGCGTTGGCCGCCGGGCGAAAGGCCGACAGCGAAGCGGTCCCGTTCGTCGTCGGCATCCCGGTCGCGTTGATGCTGTCTTTCACTGCGATGGGGATTCCATGGAGGGGCCCGAGAGTGGCCCCGGAGTTGCGAAGACGATCGGCCTGGTGGGCGGCCTCGAGAACGACATCGGGTTCGAACGTGATGAAGACGTTCAGAGCCGTGGCAGTTCGCGCCTCCTCCACCAGGACCTCGGCGTATGACACGGCACGCATCTCGCCGGTCCGGATGGCTCGCGCCGCGGCGGTCGCCGAGAGCTCTGCGAACGGATGTCGTGCTTCTTGGACCATAGACGGGTTCTCCTCGGTGAGTCGCGTAGCGGCTATTGGTTCTTCTCCAGCCAGGCGTCGGCCTGGGCGAGGACTTCGTCGCGATCCCAGTCGTTGATCTGATCGATGAGGTCGGTCACGAGGAAGTCATCGATATCGGAGGGATCGGCGATTGCACCGACCTCGACGAGGAGGTCCTGCGCATCCTGCCAGCGATCCTTGTCGACGACTCCGAAATCGGTGTCGTAGGGCACGAGCGTCTCCGACAGCCCGTCGAGCAGGAACTGGGCGAGCTCCGGCTCGCGCCAGGTTTCGGGGTCGATCTCTTGCGTGACCAGCCGGGCCACCTCCGGTCGCTCGAGGGCGACGAAAGTGCCCTTGGCGATGGCGCGGAGAAACTTGATCAGATCGTCGTCAGCGGCGAGCGCGTCGGCCCGCATGATGTAGCCGCCCACGGGTAGCCCCTGAAGCCCGTCAGGGATGACGTTCTCCACCTCGAGCCCGGCATCTCCGAAGGCGGCAAAGTCTGCGATCGTTCCCACGAATGCGGAGATCCTTCCGGACTTGAGGGACTCCGCGACGGATGGCCCGCCCGCGCCGACCACCGTGGTCTTCACGTCGTCCAACGTGAGTCCCACCTCGGGAAGCGCGGAGGCCAGCAGGGCGAGGTCCTGGTCGGGCGAGGCCAAGCCGATGTTGGTGCCGGCGAGCTCCGACAGCGACGTGATTCCCGACTCCTCGGGAACCACGATGCCGTAGATGAAGTCGCTGCCGCCCGTCCTCTCGTCATACGGGAGGCGGAGCTCGTCGGTCTTGGACGCCGCGGCGAGCGCGTCGCTCGCCGCGATGAGCGCGGCATCCACCTGTCGGTTCTGCACGAGCCCGGATACCGGGATCGCGTCGGAGATCGCGACGAGTTCGACGTCGATGCCCTCGTCGTCGTAGAAGCCGAGCTTGTTCGCGACAGCCTCGTTGAAGGTGAAGAGCGAGTTCGGTGCGGGGCTCGCGATCACGAGCTTGTGTTCGTCGTTCGCCGCGGTGCCCGGTGTCGCGCAGCCGGTGAGGGCGCCGATGCCCACGGCCATGCTTGCCACCACGGCGGTGACCCGTCGTGTGCGTCTCGAGATCTTCATCAGGTTGCCTCCACTGTTGTCGGTGCTGCAGGGTGATGGTTCGAACGGGTCCTCGTCAGCGCCGGGTCGCGATCCGGCGGTCGAAGCGGCGCTCGCGTGCGCGGGTGCGGCGGGGCAGAGACTCGTCGCGCCGCCAGAAGACGACGAGGCGGTCCACCAGGCTGATGGCCCCGTAGAGCAGCAGGCCGATGGCGGTGAGCACCAGGACGACGGCGAACGCATCGTCGAGGTTGAGCTGGTAACTGAACCGCTGCACGAGGAGACCGAGGCCCACCTGTGCTGAGACGAACTCTCCGACGACAGCACCGGCCAGGGCGAGAGTGAGGCCGATACGCAGACCTGCGAAGATCATCGGCGCGGCGGTCGGCAGCAGCACGTGCACGAAGGTCTGCGCCTTGCTGGCCCCGAGCGAACGGAGGAGCTCCTCCTCCTGGGGATCGGGCAGGAGGAGTCCGGTGAGAGAGTTGACGAATATCGGGAAGAACGCGATCAGGGCGGCGATGACGATCTTGGACTCGAAGCCGAAGCCGAACGCCGAGACGATGATCGGTGCGAGCGAGAGCATCGGGAGCACTTGGAGGGTCACGGCGTAGGGCTGGATCATGCTGCGCAGTGTCGACGACCAGCCCGCCGCGAGGGCCAAGCAGATCGCGAGCACCGAGGCGAGGGCGAAGCCAGCCAGAGTCGCGTAGAGCGTCGCCCACAGGTGCTCCCAGATGAGACCCGTCGCGAACAGGTCGACGGTGGAGACCACCACCTCGCCCGGCCTCGGCAGAATCAGGTCGCTCACCCAGCCCTGGGTGTTCGCGACGTCCCAGAGCACGATCACGAACACCAGGAAGACGAGGGGCGCGATGAAGCGCTTCGGTTGGCGGAGTCGACGTCGGCGGGCCTGCTTCGGGGTGACCACGGCCAGCGAGCTGGTGGGGGTGTCGTCAGACATCGGCGTGAACCTCGCTGTGCTCGGACGGGTGCAGTCTGTTGCGGGCCTCGAGGGCGATGGCCTGGAACTCGGGAGTCTGCACCATGTCGATGGACCGCGGACGCGGCAATGAAACGCGGATGTCGGCGGCGATCCGCCCCGGGCGCGGCGTCATAACGACGATCCGGTCGGAGAGCAGGACTGCTTCGAAGATGTTGTGCGTCACGAGGACCGTCGCAGACTCGCCCTGCTCGTGCACTTTCAGCAGCTGGAGGTTCAGATGCTCGCGGGTGAACTCGTCGACGGCGCCGAACGGTTCGTCGAGCAGCCGAACCGGGGCGCCGGTCATGTGCAGCCGGGCGAGTGCGACGCGCTGCTGCATCCCCCCGGAGAGCTGGCGCGGAAACCGGTGAGCGAATCCGTCGAGCCCGAAGAGGTCGAGCAGACGCATCGCCTCCTCGGCATCAGAGGTCGTCACGCGTCTGTGCAACCGCACGGGGACGAGCACGTTCTCCAACGCCGTCTTCCAGTCGAGCAGCGCGGGCCGCTGAAACATCAGCCCGACGTCTCGGCGAGGCCGCAGCACGTTCGTGCCGAGCACCTCGACCGTTCCCTCGCTCGCGCCGACAAGACCCGCGATGACGCGCAGCAGCGTCGACTTGCCGCATCCGCTCACCCCGACGATCGAGACGAACTCCCCGGCCTGCACGGTGAGATCGACCCCGTCAACGGCATGGAACCCGTTGTCGAAGGTCATGCCGACCCCGCGCAGCTCGATGGCCGGCGAAGCGCGGTCGGGCGTGACTGGGAGCCCGTTCGTCGATGTATTCCTCAAGGTGATCATGGGCTCCGTCTGGTGGATGACGACCGCAACAGTGCGGCACCGGTGCAGCCGAGCGTAGGACTCCCCGTGGGCTGTCCGCAAATGCAATCTTGATACTGGAGACATTACCCAGACGCAATCGAGCCGAATGCGTCGCGGTAACTGCCGCCGTGTCGAGAATGCAGTTGAGCGTCACCCGCAGCTCTCATAACGTGAGCCTCGCGACGCCTTCCGGTGCTCGCACCCGACGAAAGGCTGCACTGTCATGCACACCATCACCTACGAGATCCGGGGCGCCGTCGCCCTCGTCGAGTTCCGGCGCGCCGACTCGTCGAATGCGATCGACCCGGCCACCTTCGACCAGCTCGCGCAGGCCTACCACTCCGCCGAGTTCGACCCCGCCGTCCGTGCGGTCGTGCTCGCCGGCGCGGGAGCCGACTTCTCCGTCGGACTCGATCCGAAGGCGTTCCTCCCCATCCTCGAGGAGCACCGCTACAGTCCGGACGGCCCGGGCCGAATCAATCCCTTCGGCACCACCACCCGGCTGTCGAAGCCCCTTGTCATCGCGGTGCAGGGGGTCGTGGGAGCCATGGCGCACGAGCTTATGCTCGCCGCCGACATCCGCATCGCCGCCGAAGACGCGATGTTCAATCAGGGCGAGGTCAGCAGGGGCACGACTCCGTCCGGCGGAGGAGGGATCCGCATGCCCCTCGAGGTCGGTTGGGCGAATGCCATGCGTTGGATCCTCACCGGGGAGTCGTGGGATGCCGCGGAGGCTCTGCGGCTCGGCCTGGTGCAGGAGGTCGTGCCCGTGGGCGCGCAGCTCGACCGCGCCGTCGAGCTGGCCACGATGATCGCGACGCACCCTCCGTTGGCGACGCGGGAGACGTTGCGGATCGGCCGCCGCTCGTGGGAGGGGCACGCGCACGACTCCTTCGCCGACCTGCTGCCGGCTCTCTACCGGCTGCTCGCGACCGACGACTTCGCCGAGCGGCTGCAGGCGATGCGCGAGGGTCGCGAGCCGTCGTACACGGGGTCCTGAGCGGGTCGGCTCTGCGGCCTGCGCACTCGATCAGCGCAGGTCGTAGAGCCGTCTCAACTTGCCCTCTGAACGCGGCAGGGCGCCCGGCTCGGCGAGTGAGACCGTGACGCTCGTGCCGATCCGCTCCTTCACCCGGCGCACCAGCAGGTCCGCTCCGCGCCGGTCGACCTCGTCCGAGCTGCCCGGCCTGCGCTCGATGCTGACGGTCAAGGCATCCATCCGGCCCTGTCGCCGCATCTCGAGGATGAAATGAGGAGACAGTTCGGCGATGCCCAGCACGATCTCCTCGATCTGTGTCGGAAACAGGTTCACACCCCTCAGGATGATCATGTCGTCATTGCGGCCGGTGACCTTCTCCATGCGGCGCATGGCCGGTCGAGCGGTGCCGGGCAGCAAGCGTGTCAAGTCCCGCGTGCGGTATCGCAGCACCGGGAAGGCCTCTTTGGTCAGCGATGTGAACACGAGCTCTCCCAGCTCGCCGTCGGGTAGCGACTGCCCGTTCTCGTCGATCACCTCGGGCAGGAAGTGGTCTTCCCACAGGTGCGGGCCGTCCTTCGTCTCGACGCATTCGCTGCCGACACCCGGGCCCATCACCTCGCTCAGGCCGTAGATGTCGACCGCGTCGATTCCCAGCCGCTCCTCCAGCTCGCGTCGCATCTCGTTCGTCCAGGGCTCGGCGCCGAGGATCGCCACCCGCAGGCTCGACGACCGCGGGTCCATGCCCTCGGCCTCCATGGCATCCGCGATCGTCAGCAGGTAGCTGGGGGTGCACATGATCGCGTCGGGTTCGAAGTCGCGGATCAGCTGCACCTGCCGCGACGTCTGGCCGCCGGAGACCGGGATGACCGTGGCACCCAGCCGTTCGATGCCGTCGTGCGAACCGAGCCCGCCGGTGAAGAGGCCGTAGCCGTAGGCATTGTGCACCTTCATCCCAGCCCTGACCCCGGCCGCCCGCAGCGAACGGGCCACGATCGTCGACCAGACGACGAGGTCGGCGCGGGTGTAGCCCACGACCGTGGGCCGGCCGGTGGTTCCCGACGACGCGTGGATGCGCGCGACGTCGCCCATCGGCACGGCGAACATGCCGAAAGGGTAGCTCTCGCGCAGATCGTCCTTCGTGGTGAACGGGATGCGCCGGATGTCGTCCAACGACCGGATGTCGTCAGGATGCACCGCCGCCGCATCGAATTTCTCCCGGTAGAGCGGCACGTGGTCGTAGGCGTGCCGCACAGTCCGCTGCAGGCGGGCGAGTTGCAGTGCTTTCAACGCGGCGTGGTCGAGACGCTCCGCCTCGTCGAGCTGCGGTTCGCTCACGCTGCGCTCCAGCCCAGTTGTTCGAGGAGCTCGCCGACGGCGAGCAGCGCGTCGTCTGCGAAGAACGCCCCCTCGAGTGTCATGCCCACGGGAAGCCCCGACTCCCCCAGTCCGGCCGGGATGCTGAGCATCGGCACGCCGGCGACAGTACCCGGAGCGGCGTTGCGCGTCACTGTGGCGAAAACCGGAACGTCTCTACCGTTCAGCTCGACGACGTCGTCGTTGCCCACCGCGGGCGGAGGAACGACGCTCGAGGGCGAGATGATGGCGTCGACGCCCGTGGCGAAGAGCTGCGAGTACGAGCGACGCAGTCTCCACCGCGCCTCACGCGCGGCCTCGTAGGCGGCCGGCGGCAGCGGGGTGGACGCGATCATCTCGGCCAGTCCCCTCACGTCGGGAGAGGCGATGGAAGCCGCGAGTTCCGCGAACGTGCCCGGGATGCCGTCGGCGGCCGCGCGCGCCACGAGCAGGCGTTCGGATTCGAAGAGCACGAGCTCCAGGCCCTGTGCCCCGCCGATCTCCAGGTCGTCGGCGATATCGACGTCGACGGTTCGCACCCCGGCTGCCGAGAGTGATTCCAAGGCTCGGCGGGCGACCGCCGCGACTTCGGGATCGACGTCGTCGTACCGCCTGCGCGGCACGCCGATCACGAGATCGCCGAGCGACCGGCCCACGGCCTTCGGCGACCGGACGATGACCCCGTCGACGAGTCGCGCATCGGCTGCGCTGCGTGCGTGCACTCCGACCGTGTCGCGCGTCCACGAGAGGCCGACGACGCCGTCGGAGGGATAGCGCCCGGCCGACGGGCGGAACCCGACGACGCCGCAGAACGACGCGGGGACCGTGATCGAGCCGCCCGTGTCGGTCCCGAGGCTGAACGGCACCGTGCCGAGAGCGACGGTGGCGGCGCTGCCTCCGCTCGAGCCGCCGGCCGAGCGGGTCGGGTCGACCGGGTTGCGCACCGGGCCATACTCCGCATTGTTCGAGGTGATGCCGAAGGCCAGCTCGTGCATGTTGGTCTTGCCGACGACGATCGCTCCGGCTTCCCGTAACGCGCTGACCACTCCGGCGTCCACGTCCGGCATCGAGCCGGCGAAGAGGGGGCTGCCGGCGGTCGTTGCGAACCCCGCCACGTCGATGTTGTCCTTGACGGCGAAGGGGATGCCCGCAAGCTCGCCCCCGGACGCACTGACCCCGTTCTCGCCGACCGAGATGTAGGTGCCGTGAGTCGCCGAGGTCGCGATCGCGTGCTCGAAGGCCCCGGCGAGGGTGTGCGCCCTGGAGCCGCCGGGCTCTCTCGCCCACGCGCCGATGCCGAAGCTGCCGGGCGCAGTGCTCATGAGACGATGCTGATGGCGAAGGGGGCGAAGCCGCGGGCTCGAAGCAGATCGGGCACGAGCAGGATAAGAGCCTCCGCGCCGCGCGCGGTGGCAATGCCACCGAGATCGAGCACCTGGTCCGAGGGCCAACCGAGGTCGCCGAGCAGGTCGCGCACTGTGGCCTTGGCCTCGTCGTCGTCGCCGGAGAGCAAGGCGGTCGCCGGGTGGGCCAGAACCGACGGTGCCGTCATGACCATAAAGAGCATCGTGTTGAGGGTCTTGACGACTCTGGTGCCGGGCAGTGCCTCCTGGAGGTGCTCCGCGAGGCTGCTCCCCGGGTAGACCAGATGGCCGGGGCCGCCCTCGACTCGTTCCGTGGCGTTGGAGACGTCGACGAGGATCTTGCCGTCGAGTGCCTCCCGGTGCTCGATGAGACGCTCGAGAGCCGACTCTCCGGGCGTGGCGTTGACGACGAGGTCCGCGCGCCTGATCGCGTCGCCGACACGGGCGAACTCGACTGCTGGTCCCTCCCACGCGGCTGCGGCGTCATCCGGCGCGCGACTGCCGACGACGACATCGTGAGTCGTGGCGAGCTTCGTGGCGAGGGCACGCCCCACACGTCCTGAACCGAGGATGGCGATTGTGCTCATTGTGATCTCCTTGTTTGACGAATCGTGAATGCTTCAGTCGATCTGCGAGAGCGCGGCGACGGCCTGAGCCTGCAGTGTGGGGGTGGTTGCGAGAAAGTCGTCGCTCTCGAGCGACCAGGGGGCACCGTGGATGTCTGTCACGGCGCCGCCGGCCTCCGCGACGAGGAGCGCCCCCGCCAGCAGCCCCGACCGCACCTGGCTGAACTGCCAGAACGCCTCCATCCGTCCCGAGGCGACCTGCAACAGTTGCAGCGTCGCCGGAACAGAGACCCGCACGACCAGCGCGGTGTTGAGCATGAGGGTGGTCGAGGCCCCGATGCGCTCGAAGGTCTTGCCCGACTCGCCGGGTCGGGCCTGCCCGGTGCCCACCAGCGAGGAGTCGAGCGAGATCTTGGGCGACAGAGTCTCGAGCTTCTGGCCGTCGCAGAACGCGCCCCCGCCGAGTACTGCCGTGTACGTCTGGCCGAGAAGCGGCAGGTGCACGACGGTGAGCACGGCTTGGCTGTCACGCACGAGGGTCGCGGTGACGCCCCAGTCGTTCATCCCGTGCACGTGGTTGATATTGCCCTCGACCGGATCTGTCACCCACCATTCCCCGGGGGGAAGCCGGCCACCCTCGAGCTCGTCCTCCACCCATCCCGCGTCGGGGCGGAGTGCGGCCAGGATCGGCTGCATGACCGCCAGCGACTCAGCATCGTTCGCGTGGATGGCCGCGACGACCTCGTCGCGCGTGGCGTAGTGGGGCGCCGAAGTGAAGAGTTCGAGCATCCGCGCGCCCGCCGCCTGCACGGCGGGAATCACCGCGACCAGCAGCTCCGAATCTTCGACCGCCGACGGGTTGGGCACACCGACTGCGGGAACTGCGGTTAGGGGGATCTCTTGCGGCATCGTGGCTCTCTCATGTGCGGTGCTGACCTGTCACTCGACGGTAAGGAGTCGCACTGTTGACGTCAAATGCAATCTCGTAAGAGCACGAATTACACAGACGCATGTGAACCGCTCGGTTCACGGCCTTGGTAGGCACTCTCCGGCCTGATAGCTTTACTCCGGTGCACCTGGATTTCAATCTCCTGACGGCCCTCGACGCCCTCCTCGAAGAAGGCAGCGTCGCGGGCGCGGCCGACCGACTACACCTGTCCGCACCAGCGATGAGTCGCACACTCGGCAGGATCCGTCGCGCCACTGGCGACCAGATAATGGTCCGCACCGGCCGCACGATGACCCCGACACCCCACGCTCTCGCAATGCGCAGCGAGGTGCACGACCTCGTGCACCGGGCTCAGGCCGTGCTCGAGCCCGAACGCGAGCTCAACCTCGCCACTCTCGACCGCACGTTCACGCTGCGCGGTCACGATGCGGTCACTTCAGCGATCGGATCGTCACTCCTCGCCGCGATCGAGAGAGAGGCACCCGGAGTCGCAGTGCGGATGCTCGCCGAGGCGAGCATCGACACGAACGACCTGCGCCATGGGCAGGTCGACCTGGAGATCGGGTCGACCGAGCCGGATCTGCCCGAAATCAGCTACCGGACCGTGGTGAACGATCGGCTGGTCGCCGCTCTGCGTCCGGAGAACCCGCTCGCCGAGGGCGAGCTGACGGTTTCTGGGTACGCGAATGCGGGACACCTCACCGTCTCCCGGCGCGGACGGCTGACCGACCCGATCGATGCGACACTGGCCGAACTGGGACATTCTCGCCGGGTCGTCGCCTCGGCCCCGACGAGCACTGCCGCGCTGTACTTCGCCGCCCACAGCGACCTGGTCGTGGCCGTGCCCGAGATCATGTGCCGCCCCACCCTGCAGTCATTGGGCCTTGTGACGCGCAAGCTCCCGTTCACCACACCGACGGTGACGCTCTTCCTCGCCTGGCACCAGCGTTACGACAACGACAAAGCGCACCGATGGCTCCGGCAACGCGTTCTCGACGCCTTCGCCGTGCTGTACGACGAGACCGAGCCGGCCGACCGCGGGTAGCGTCCGGCCGGCCTCCGTCAGGCGAAGATCGCGGAGATCCGCTCGTGGGTGGCGGCGTCGATGCGGGCGACCTCGGCCTCCTTCACGGCGTCCCAGTGCGCGCTCGTGCGGGGCGCCACGATGGGTGCTGTCACCGCCGGGTGATCGCGCAGCCAGGCGAGGGCGAGTGCCGAGACGCCCGTCCCGAGCTCACGCGCGATATCCCGCAGTGCTGAAACTCGCGTGAGGTTCTCGGGCGTGTGGAAGCCTTTGTAGTACATGTTGCCGGCGACGGCGATGCGACTGCCCTCTTCGGGAGCCGCGCCGTCGAGATAGCGCTCTGACAGGACTCCGCCCGCCAGCGGGGAGAACGGCGTATACCCCAGCCCCTGATCGAGCACGAGCGGAAGCAGCTGCGCCTCGTCTTTGCGGTCGAGCAGGTTCAGACGGTTCTCGACCGAGACCGGCCGGTGCAGACCCAATGCGTCGGCCGTGACGAGAAATGTCTCGAGCTGCTCGGCGGTCACGTTGCTGACGCCCCACGCCCCGATTCGACCGGCGTCCTGCGCGGCGCTGAATGCGGCGACCGTCTCCGTCACCGGGGTCACGGGGTCGGGGTGGTGCAGAAGGAACAGGTCGACCCGCCCGAGCCGATCGAGGCTCTGGTCGAGTTGTCGGTTGATGTGCCCCGGGGTGAGATCCACACCTCGGCTGCCGTCGGGCTTGCTGATGAGCCCGACCTTTGTGGTGATCACGATGCCCGTCGAGTCGCGTCCCTTGACCCAGCGTCCGACGGCCTTCTCGCTCTCGCCGCCACCGTAGGCGTCTGCGGTATCGACGATGTTGATGCCGAGCGCGATCGCCTCGTCGAGTCGGGCGATTCCCTCCTCCGCGCTTAGCCCGGAGCCGCGGGTCGCCGAGGAAGTACCGACTCCCCCGATCGAGCCGGCGCCGAACACGAACTCACTGACCTCGATGTTCGATTGGCCGAGTTGAACCTTGTGCATCAGCAAATACTCCTCTCCCGTCTGGCTGTGCCGCGACGGATCCTGTCTTATCAGGGGAGCCTAGGCACGCTGGAACATAACGACAAGTGCACTCAAGCAAACTGAGAAGTTACCGTCGTGCAACTGTCATGCGGCACAGAAGTCACTTGATCGGGAACCCGCGCGCCACGAGAATCCCTGAAGGACCAGCAAAGGAGAACCGTGCACACCTCGCTCGACAACTTGCCTGTGGCCGCCGAACGCCCCGGATTCATCGGCAGGTGGGCGTCCATGGGCGATCACCACTTCGCCTACCAGTCGGCCCTCGCCGGCTCCAACCTCGACAGCATGCTCGCGGCATTCGACGATGGAGCGTGTCCGGTCGAGCACTGGGGCTACGTCTTCTCGGGAAGCATGCGCGTCGAGTTCACCGACGGCCATCACGAGGTGCTGTCGGCGGGTGACGCCTTCCATACGCCGCCTGGTCACCGTCCGTACATGATCGAAGACACCGTGCTGCTCCAGGTCAGCCGACTCGACGAGCACGAACAGCTGCTCAGGGACGTCGCCTCGAAGACGTCGCTGTAGCCAGCCGCGAGACAGTGACGCCGCAGGCTCCGAGGTCGGGAAACAAAAAGCCCCGGTTCTCCGGGGCTTCGCAATCTACAGCTGGGGTACCTGGACTCGAACCAAGAACAAAAGAATCAGAATCTTCCGTGTTGCCAATTACACCATACCCCACAGTCCCCAACCGAAGCTCGGGCCGACGGTCTACTTTAGCCCATACCCGGCCAGAGTAAAAACCGAGTCAGATCAGCATGTCCCGATTGAGCGCAGAGGCGACCTTCGCACCCGCTCCGGCGGCGACGATGAGCTGCTGCGGGCCGGGCGCCGTCGAGTCGCCCGCGGCGTAGACGCCGGCGACGCTGGTGCGTCCGCTGTCGTCGACCACGAGGTAGCCGTCTGCGTCGAACTCGAGGTTCAGCGAAGCCGCGTAGGCGAGGTTCGGGGCGTAGACGGGGCGCACAAACACGGCGACCCGCGGCACGGTCGAGCCGTCGGCGAGGGTGACGCCGGTGATGCCGGAGCGGTCCCCCGCTACATCCGCAACCTCTCGACGGTCGACGGTGATGCCCCGTTCGAGCAGCCTGGCCTCGTCGGCGTCGCTCACGACCGCGACGCCGTTGGTGAAGACGATGAGGTCGCGGCTCCACTGCGAGAGCACGAGCGCGCGGGCGGCCAGGTCGTCGGTCTCGCCGATGAGCGCGATCGGCTGGTCGGCGTACTCGTAGGCGTCGCATTCGACGCAGCTGTGTGCGCTCGTTCCGTAGAACTGACGCAGGCTCGGCAGGGCCGGAAACTTCTCGGTGAGCCCGGTGCTGATCACGACAGCGCGGGTGGTGACGACGGATGCGCCGTAGGCCACCGCGAAGCCGCCGTCGATGCGCGTCACCGTGCTCACGACCGCCTTCGCGAACGCGGCCTCGGGGTAGGCCTCGAGCTCCTCGCGTCCGAGGCGGCGCAGCTCGAGCGGAGAGATGCCGTCACGGCTGACGTAGCCGTGTGAGGCGAACGTGGCCGCATTGCGCGGACGGTTGCTGTCGAGCACCAGGGTCGAGCGGCGGGCGCGCACGAGGTTGAGCGCCGCGCTGAGGCCGGCGGGGCCGGCACCGACGACGACGACCTCGCGTTCGAGGCTGCCGCCCTCGACGTTCGCGGCGCCGTCGAGGGTCACAGGCGGGCCCGCAGCTTCGCGAGGCGGAAGAGGCTCGAGTCCTTGCCGAGCAGCTCCATCGACTCGAACAGCGGCGGGCTGATGCGACGTCCGGAGATCGCGGAGCGCAGCGGCCCGAAGGCGACGCGCGGCTTGAGCTCGAGGCCCTCGATCAGGGCGACGCGCAGGGCGGCCTCGATGTGGTCGTGGTCCCACTGCAGCACGTGGCCGAGCGCCTCGATGGAGGCGTCGAGCACGGCGTCGGCGCCGTCCTTCGGCATCGCGTCGGCCTCGACCTCGATGTCGTCGTCTGCGGTGAACAGGAAGCCGAGGAGGCCCTGGGCCTCGCCGAGAAGCTGCATACGCTCCTGCACGAGCGGCGTCGCGAGGCGCAGCAGCTCGTGCTGGTCGGGCGTCGTGACGAGCCCGCCGAGGTAGGGCACGAGACGGTCGGCCAGGTCGTCGACGGTGAGCAGACGGATGTGGTCGCCGTTGAGCGACTCCGCCTTCTTGAGGTCGAAGCGCGCGGGGTTCGGGTTCACGTCGACGACGTCGAACGCGGCGACCATCTCGTCGCTCGAGAACACGTCGCGGTCGTGCGAGAGCGACCAGCCGAGCAGCGACAGGTAGTTGAGCAGCCCCTCGGGGATGAAGCCCCGCTCGCGGTGGTGGAACAGGTTCGACTCGGGGTCGCGCTTCGAGAGCTTCTTGTTGTTCTCGCCCATGACGTAGGGAAGGTGGCCGAAGCGCGGGATGAACTCGGTCACGCCCACCTCGATGAGCGCAGTGTAGAGCGCGATCTGTCGGGGAGTGCTCGAGAGCAGGTCTTCGCCGCGCAGCACGTGCGTGATGCCCATCAACGCGTCATCCACGGGGTTCACGAACGTGTACAGCGGGGCGCCGTTCGGGCGCACGACGACGAAGTCGGTGAACGACCCGGCAGGGAAGGTGATCTCGCCGCGCACGAGGTCGTCGAAGCTGAGGTCTGTGTCGGGCACGCGCAGGCGCAGCGCGGGGCTGCGGCCCTCGGCCTTGTGGGCCGCGATCTGCTCGGCGGTGAGGTCGCGTTCGAAGTTGTCGTAGCCCTGCTTGGGGTCGCGTCCCGCGGCGACGTTGCGGGCCTCGATCTCCTCGCCGGTGGCGAAGCTCTCGTAGAGGTGGCCGCTCGCCTTGAGCTTCTCGATCACGCCGAGGTAGATGTCGGTGCGCTGCGACTGGCGGTAGGGCTCGTGCGGTCCGCCGGTCTCCACGCCCTCGTCCCAGTCGAGCTTCAACCAGCGCAGCGCGTCGAGCAGCTGGAGGTAGCTCTCCTCGCTGTCGCGGGCGGCGTCGGTGTCCTCGATGCGGAACACGAGCTTGCCGCCGGTGTGGCGTGCGTAGGCCCAGTTGAAGAGGGCGGTGCGGATGAGACCGACATGGGGGGTACCGGTTGGCGACGGGCAGAACCGCACGCGAACATCGGCACCGGCAGCGGTGGAGAAGGTGGCAGACATATCGACACAATCCTACCGGCGGCGGCGCGGTCGACCGAAGACTCTCGCCTCGCCGAAGTTAGGGTAGGTTTACCTCTGTTCGTCTGCTGGCGAATATCCGCCAAGCAGGGAGATCAATGCGCGTCCATCCAGTGAATTCGTCGGTTCGAGGGCGAGCGGCCGCCGTGCTCGCCGCGTCGATTGCCGTAGCGGCAGTGCTCTCCGGATGCGCGAGCGCAACCGAGACAGCCGATTCGACGGGCGGGTCGGCCGAGTCCGGCGCGTTCCCCGTCACGATCGAGAGCGCTCTCGGTTCTGTCACCATCGACAAGGCGCCCGAGCGCGTCGCCACCTGGGGCTGGTCGACTCAAGACGCCGTGCTCGCGTTGGGGGTCGTGCCCATCGCCATGCCCAAGAACGTCTACGGCGGAAACGACGACGGCGTGCTCCCCTGGAGCGCTGACGCCATCGACGCGCTCGGCGGCGAGACCCCGCAGCTGTTCAGCGGCGGCGACACGGGAGAGGTTCCGTTCGAGGAGTTCGTCGAGGCGAAGCCCGACGTCATCCTCGCTCCCTATTCCGGGCTCACCCAGGAGGACTACGACACCCTGAGCAAGATCGCACCCGTCGTGGCGTACCCCGAAGACCCGTGGGCCCTGCCCTGGCAGGACCAGCTCACCGTCGTCGGCCAGGCACTCGGCAAGAGCGCCGAGGCCGAGGCGATTCTCGACGACGTCAGCGGCCAGATCAGCGAGCTCGCCGCCGCCAACGAGGTGATCGCGGGCAAGAGCTTCATCTACGTCTCCGCGCTCGAGGCAGACAAGCTCAATGTCTTCCGCGCCGACGACCCCCGCGTCGACCTGCTCACGCAGCTCGGCATGGAGGTCAGCGCGAACGTGTCCGACCTCGACGCCGACCCGGGCGCCGGATCGTACTTCTACCAGCTGAGCTACGAGAACCTGGGTGAGATCGACGCCGACCTGGTGGTCGGATACTTCGAGAACCAGGCCGCCGTAGACACGTTCCTCGCCGATCCGCTCGTCGCCGCGATGCCCGCCATCCGCGAAGGCCGCTTCGCGCCCGTCGTCGGCGAGTCGTATGTGATGGCCAGCAGTGCGCCCACCGCGCTGGCGATTCCGTGGATGCTCGGAAACTACGTTCCCGAACTGGCCGCAGCCGCGGCACAGGTCGACTGAGCCCGGTGCATCACGCCGTCGTGGTGGCCCGCGACGCACAGGATCCTGTGCGTCGCGGGCGACGACGACCGCTGCTCGTCGCCGCAGCCGGGCTGGCCGTTCTCGCGGCGCTGTGCATCGCCAGCATCATGGTCGGCGCGGCGACCATCTCCCCCGGCACCGTGATGAGCGCGCTCTTCGGATTCGACCCGGCAGACACCGAACACCTCGTCGTCGTGGAGAAGCGCGTGCCGCGCACGCTCATCGGCGTGGTCGTGGGGGCCGCGCTCGGCCTCGCGGGAACGGTCGCGCAGGGCGCCACCCGCAACCCGATCGCCGATCCGGGCATCCTCGGCGTAAATGTGGGCGCCGCCCTGTTCGTCGTGCTCGGCATCTCGCTCGCCGGCGCCTCGTCGCTGAGCGGCTACGTGTGGTTCGCGTTCGCAGGTGCGGCGATCGCCACGGTGGTGGTGTACTCGGTGGCCTCGGTCGGGCGCGAGGGTGCGACTCCCGTGAAACTAGCCCTCGTCGGATCGGCGGTCGCGGCGGCCTGCGGCTCGCTCATCACCGCGATCGTGCTCACCGACACCGCCGCGCTCAACACGATCAGGTTCTGGCAGGTGGGCGCGATCGCCGGGCGCGGATACGACGTCTTCTGGCAGATGCTCCCCACCCTCCTGCTCGGCATCGCCCTCGCCCTGGTGCTCGGCCGCCAGCTCAACGGGCTGGCCCTCGGCGACGACGTGGCCCGCGGGCTGGGCCAGCGCGTCGGCCTCACCCGGACGCTCGGTGCCGCCGCGATCGTGCTGCTCTGCGGCTCGGCGACGGCGGCCGCAGGCCCGATCGTCTTCGTCGGACTCGCGGTCCCGCACATCGTGCGTGCTTTCGTGGGCACCGACTACCGTCGCATCCTTCTCGGCTCGCTGGTGCTCGGGCCGGTCATCCTGCTCGCCTGCGACATCATCGGCCGCACGATCGTGCAGCCCGGCGAACTGGAGGTCGGCATCGTCACGGCCGTCGTCGGCGCCCCCTTCTTCATCGCGCTCGTGCGCCGACGACGGCTGCCCGCGCTGTGACCGCCACCGTCGCCCTCCGGCGCGCGCAGCGGCGTCGCGCGGTCGTGGCGATGGCCGTGCTCGCCGTCGCGGCCGTCGCGCTCACGGCCACCGCCCTGCTGCTCGGCAAGGCGTCGCTGTCACCCCCGGAGGTCGTGGCCACGATTCTCGGGCAGGGCAGCGCGATGTCGGGATTCGTCGTCGGCGAACTGCGGCTCCCCCGCATCCTCACCGCCCTCGTCGTCGGCGCGAGCCTCGGCGTCTCGGGAGCCGTGTTTCAGACGGCGCTGCGCAACCCGCTCGCGAGCCCCGACATCATCGGAGTCACGGCGAGCGCGAGCGTCGCCGGAATCGTCTCGATCGTCGTCTTCGGGTTGAGCGGGCTCGCCCTCGCGGCCGCGGTGATCGCCGGCGCCCTGGTCGCCGCCGCGGCCATGTACCTCCTCGCCTGGCGCAGCGGCATGGACGCCTACCGGCTCGTACTCGTCGGCATAGGCGTCGCGGCAATCTGCACCGGAGCCATCTCCTTCGTGCTGACCCGCGGCAACATCACCGACGCCCAGATCGCCCTGGTCTGGCTCACCGGCAGCCTCAACAGCTCCAGCTGGGCCGCGCTCGTGCCCGTCGCCATCTGCGCCGCCGTCATCATGGTCGTGATCGGCGCGCTGCGCCGGCCGCTGCGTCTGCTCGAGCTCGGCGACGACCCGGCCAGCGCCCTCGGCGTGCCGGTCGAGCGCACCCGGGTTGCGGCCGTCGCAACAGCCGTCGCTCTGGCCGCCGTGGCCGTCTCCACGTCGGGCCCGCTCGGATTCGTCGCGCTCGCCTCCGGCCAGATAGCGCGTCGACTGCTCTCGACCGGAAGCGCCGGCATCGCCGTGTCGGGTTTCGTCGGCGGCGTCGGGCTGCTCGCGGCCGACCTCGTGGCCCAGTTCGCCTGGCAGTCCACGGCCCTGCCCACCGGCGTCGTCACGGGGATCGTCGGCGCCCCCTTCCTCATCTGGCTGCTCGTGCGGGCCAGCCGATCCCGTGGAGCCTGACACCATGACCACCAGCACCACCGCTCACACCCTCTCTGCGGAGGAGATCACACTCGGATACCCCGGGCGCGAGATCGTGCACAACGTCAGCCTCGTGGTGCCGCGCGCACAGATCACCGCGATCATCGGGCCGAACGCGTGCGGCAAGTCGACGCTTCTGCGCGGACTCTCGCGGCTGCTCACCCCGACGAGCGGCCGGGTGCTGCTCGACGACCGCGACCTGCGCTCGATGCGCACCCGCGACGTGGCCCGCCTGATCAGCTTGCTGCCGCAATCACCGGTCGCACCCGAGGGTGTGACCGTCGCCGACCTCGTGGGTCGCGGACGCTACCCGCACCAGGGCTGGTTCAGGCGCTGGTCGCCGGGCGACGACGCGATCGTCGAATCGTCGATGGCGGCGACCGGCGTGCTCGAGCTGGCGGCTCGCAGCGTCGACGAACTCTCGGGCGGCCAACGCCAGCGCGTCTGGCTGGCGATGGCGCTCGCCCAGCAGACCGACATTCTGCTGCTCGACGAGCCGACGACCTACCTCGACATCACCCACCAGATCGAGGTGCTCGACCTGCTCGTCGACCTGAACCGCGACTCGGGCGCCACGATCGTGATGGTGCTGCACGACCTCAACCTCGCCGCCCGCTACGCCGACCACCTCGTAGCGATGCGCGACGGCCGCATCGTCGCCGAGGGCACCCCCGCCGAGGTCATCACGACGCAGCTCGTGCAGCAGACGTTCGAGCTCGACTCGCTCGTGGTCGCCGACCCGGTGAGCGGCACCCCGAGCGTCGTGCCGATCGGGCGCCACCACCGCCCGGCCTGATCCCGTCAGGCCGGCAGTGGGCGCGCACCGTTGTGCAGTCGCGCCGTGAGCCCGAGCACAACGGCGACGAGCAGGCTGGCGACGACCGCGAGCCCGGAGTAGCCGAACAGTGTGAGCACCGGCCCGGCGAGCGCTCCGCCCAGCGCGCCGGCGCTGTTCATCGCGAGGTCGCTGCGGCCCTGGATGACCGCGCGACGTTCGGCCACGACCGACTCGGCGACGAGGGCGGAGCCGGCCACGGTCGACGCGCTCCAGCCGAGTCCGAGCAGAATCAGGCCGACGACCACGCCCTGCTCGCTGTCGGCGCCGAACGCGACGGTCGCGAGCGCCGCGACGAAAATCCCCTGCCCGACGAGGATGACCTGGATGCGGCCGATGCGGTCGGCGAGGGCTCCGAAGACCGGCGACAGCGCGAACATGCCCGCGATATGCAGGCTGATGACGAGGCCGATGACGGTGATGGATGCCCCGTGGCCGCTCAGGTGCACGGGAGTCATCGACATCACCGACACCATGACCGCGTGGCTGATGGCGGTCGCCGCGATTCCGTAGGTGGCGTACCGGGGCCTGCCGAGCGCCGGTGCCGGTGCCGAGGGGCCCGCGGGCGCGGCATCCAGCGTCTGTCGCAGCAGCAGCGGGTCGGGACGCAGGCCGACGACATAGACGACGGCGGCGGCGACCTGGGCGATGACGGTGAAGACGAACGAGCCGGCGAGCGGTGGCAGGCCGAGGGCGCCGCCGAGCTGCTCCCCTGGGCCGACGAGGTTCGGGCCGATAACGGCGCCGATCGAGGTGGCCCACACGACGATGGACAGGTCGCGGGCCCTGTGCTTGCTGTCGGCCAGGTCGGTGGCCGCGAACCGCGACTGCAGGCCGACCGCGGCGCCGCTGCCGAGCATCGCCAGACCGACGAGCAGCAGAACGAAAGACCCGACGACGACGCTCACGATGGTGAGCACCGCCCCGAGGGCTGCGACGAGCGCCCCCACGGTGAGGGCGACCCGGCGCCCACGACCGCGTGCGAGACGGGCGAGCGGGATCGCCGCGGCGGCGGCGCCGAGGGTGCTCATGGTGGCGGCCATGCCGCTCCACGCGGGAGACCCGGAGAGCGAAGCGGCGATGATCGCGCCGAGCGAGAGCCCGGCGCCGAGCCCGAGGCCGCCGAGCACCTGGCCGGTGCTGAGCAGAGCGACCGAGCGCCGCTGGATGGCGCGGAACTCGGGCTCGTCGAGGCTCACGACCGGTCGCGTGCCGGGTTGCTCAGTGTGCCGATCCCCTCGATCGTGATGTCGACGGTCTGGCCGGCCGTGAAGCCGCCGAGGCCGCCGGGCGTGCCGGTCATGATGATGTCGCCCGGCAGCAGGGTCCACACGTCTGAGGCGAAGGCGACGATCTCGGCGACCGAGTGCAGCATCTGCGAGGTGTTGCCGTGGCGGCGCTGCTCGCCGTCGACGAAGGTCGTGATCTCGACGTTGTCGGCGTCGAGCTCGGTCTCGATGACCGGGCCGATCGGCGCGAAGGTGTCATAGCCCTTGGCCCGGGCCCACTGGCCGTCGCTCACCATGAGGTCGCGCGCCGAGACGTCGTTTCCCACGGTGTATCCGAAGATGTAGTCGGCCGCGTTCTCCCGCTTGACCTGCTTGGCGATCTTGCCGATCACGATCACCAGCTCGCCCTCGTGCACGATCTTGCCGACATCCGGCGGCAGCTGGATCGCGTCGCCGGGACCGACGACCGCGGTGTTCGGCTTGAGGAACATCAGCGGTGTGGCGGGGCCGACGTCGCCCATGTCGGCCTTGTGCTCGGCGTAGTTGAGGCCGATGCAGACGACCTTCGACCGCGGGATCACCGGGGCGAGCAGGCGCACGTCGGCGAGCGGGATGCGCTCTTCCGTCGTGTCGAAACCCGAGAACATCGGGTCGCCGGTCAGAACGACGATCTCGTCGCCGTCGACGATGCCGAACCGGGGATCTCCACCGTTGCTGAAGCGCGCTATTTTCACGTTCCAACCCTACGGCGGATGTCGTGGCTCGGGTACTCCCTCAGTCGCAGGCTCCTTCGGCGCTGGGGTCGCGCAAACGCTGGCGCGTTTGCCATAGCTCCACCGCGCGGGTTTAGCGTTGGACGCATGGAACATCGTTATCTCGGAAACAGCGGCCTCAAGGTCTCAGAAATCACCTACGGAAACTGGCTCACCCACGCCTCACAAGTCGAGAACGAGGTCGCGACGAGCTGCGTGCACGCCGCCCTCGACGTCGGCATCAGCACGTTCGACACCGCAGACACCTACGCCAACACCGCCGCGGAGACGGTTCTCGGCGACGCACTCAAGGGCCAGCGTCGCGAGTCCCTCGAGATCTTCACCAAGGTGTACTTTCCGACCGGACCCAAGGGACCGAACGACACCGGCCTCAGCCGCAAGCACATCCGCGAGTCGATCGACGCATCGCTGACCCGCCTCGGCACCGACTACGTCGACCTGTATCAGGCGCACCGCTTCGACTACGAGACGCCGCTCGAGGAGACCATGCAGGCGTTCGCGCAGGTCGTGAACCAGGGCAAGGCGCTGTACATCGGTGTCTCCGAGTGGTCGGCCGACCAGTTGCGCGCGGGACACAAGCTCGCCACCGAGCTCGGCATCCAGCTGATCTCGAACCAGCCGCAGTACTCCGCACTGTGGCGGGTCATCGAGCCCGAGGTCGTTCCGGCTTCGCGCGAGCTCGGCATCAGCCAGATCGTCTGGTCTCCGGTCGCACAGGGCGTGCTCACCGGAAAGTACAAGCCCGGTGCCGAGCTGCCCGCCGGATCACGGGCGACGGATGCCTCGGGCGGGGCCGACATGATCGGCTCCTGGCTGCGCGACGAGGTTCTGCAGGGCGTGCAGAAGCTCGAGCCGATCGCCACCGAGAACGGCCTGACCATGGCGCAGCTCGCCGTGGCATGGGTGCTGCAGAACGACAACGTCGCCTCGGCGATCATCGGGGCCTCGCGCCCCGAGCAGGTCGTCGACAACGTGAAGGCGTCGGGCGTGAAGCTCTCGCCCGAGACCCTCGCCGCGATCGACGCCGCCATCGGCGGAGTGGCCGAGCGCGACGCCGCGCTCACCGTCGGCCGTGCGCCGAAGCACCGCCTGTCGTAATCGGCCCAGTGGTTGAGTAGGCCGCCCGCGGCCGTATCGAAACCCCTTGCCGGGTTCGATACGGGCGCGGGCAAACCTCGCTCGCAGGCTCGCTCGGCGCTGGGGTCGCGGAATCGCTGGCGCGATTCCCCAAGCTCCACCGCGCTACTCAAGCGACCGAACCGCTACGCGTCGAGGCGCATCATCCAGCCGTGCACGTCGTCGCGACGGCCGTACTGGATGTCGGTCAGTTCTTCGCGCAGTGACAGGGTGAGCTCGCCTGCGGGCGCATCCGCGGAGCCGATCTCGAAGTCGTCGCTCTTGACCAGGGCGATCGGCGTGACGACCGCGGCGGTGCCGCAGGCGAAGGCCTCGACGATGTCGCCCGATGCCACACCCTCGCGCCACTCGTCGATCGTGACGCGGCGACGCTCGACCGTGAGCCCACGGTCTTCGGCGAGCTCGAGGATCGAGTCGCGCGTGATGCCCTCGAGGATCGAGTCGGACTGCGGGGTGACGAGGGTGCCGTCTTTGTAGACGAGCACGATGTTCATGCCGCCGAGCTCTTCGAGGTACTTGCCCTCTTCGCTGTCGAGGAAGAGCACCTGGTCGCAGCCGTTGTCGTAGGCCTCGGCCTGCGCGACGAGCGACGACGCATAGTTGCCGCCGGTCTTGGCCGCACCCGTTCCGCCCTTGCCGGCGCGCGAGTACTTGGTCGACAGCCAGATCGAGATCGGCACGACGCCGCCGCCGGCGAAGTAGGGGCCGGCCGGGCTGGCGATGACGTAGTAGTTGACCTTCTCGGCCGGGCGAACGCCGAGGAACGCCTCTTTCGCGAACATAAACGGACGCAGGTAGAGGCTCGTCTCGGGGGCCGAGGGAACCCAGTCGCCGTCGGCGGCGATGATCTCCTTGAGCGAGTCGATGAAGTACTCCGTGGGCAGCTCGGGCATCGCCATGCGGCGCGCTGAGCGCTGCATCCGCGCGGCGTTGGCCTCGGGGCGGAAGCTCCAGATCGAGCCGTCGGCGTGACGGTAGGCCTTCAGACCCTCGAAGATCTCCTGGCCGTAGTGCAGAACGGCGGCGGCGGGGTCGAGCGCGATTGGGCCGTAGGGCTGCACACGCGGACGGTGCCAGCTGCCCTTGGCCGACCAGCAGATGTCGACCATGTGGTCGGTGAAGTGCCTGCCGAAACCGGGGTCGGCGAGGATCTCCATCCGCTCCATCTCCGCCTTCGCTTCGGGGTTCTTGGAGCGGAGGAACTGCAGTGTGGTGGGTGCGAGGAGGTTCTTGATCATGCTGTTCCTAAGGTCGGTTCGATGAACTAATTCTTGTCGAGCGACGCCGCGATGGCATCCCCGATGTGCGATGTGCTTCTGGAGCCGGCGCCGCGGGCCGCGAGGTCGGCGGAGACCGCCGCGGAGACGCGGGCCGCGGCATCCGCCTGCCCCAGATGTGCGAGCAGCAGCGCCACAGAGAGGATCGCGGCGGTGGGATCGGCTTTCTGCTGGCCAGCGATGTCGGGCGCGGATCCGTGCACCGGCTCGAACATGCTGGGAAACGCTCCGGTCGGGTTGATGTTGCCGGAGGCTGCCAGTCCGATTCCGCCGCTGATAGCGGCAGCAAGATCGGTGATGATGTCGCCAAAGAGGTTGTCTGTGACGATGGTGTCAAATCTACTCGGATTTGTGACCAGGAATATCGTCACCGCGTCGATGTGCAGGTAGTCGACGGCGATCTCGGGGTATTCGAGCGCCACCCGGTCGACCGTGCGCTGCCAGAGCGAGCCCGCGAAGACGAGCACGTTGGTCTTGTGCACGAGCGTCAGCTTCTTGGCCGGTCTGGATGCCGCGACGGCGAAACCGTGTCGCACGAGGCGTTCGACGCCGAACGCCGTGTTCACCGACACCTCGTTCGCGACCTCGCCCGGCGTGCCGACGCGGATGGCGCCGCCGTTGCCCACGTAGGGCCCCTCGGTGCCCTCGCGCACAACGACGAAGTCGACGTCGCCGGGGTTCGCGAGCGGGGAGTCGATGCCGGGAAACAGCGTCGTCGGGCGCAGGTTCACGTAGTGGTCGAGGGCGAAGCGCAGCTTGAGCAGCAGGCCGCGCTCGATGATGCCGCCCTTGAGGCGGGCGTCGCGCGGGTCTCCCCCGACGGCGCCGAGCAGGATGGCGTCGTGCTTCTTCAGCTCGTCGATGTCGGAGTCGTCGAGGATCCTGCCGGTCTCGAGAAAGTGTCCGGCGCCGAAAGGGAACTCCGTGGTCGTGAGTTCGGTGTCCGAGCCGAGCGCGGCGCGCAGCACCTTGAGTGCTTCGGCGATGACTTCGGGTCCGATTCCGTCTCCGGGAATGACGGCGAGATTCAGGGCTGAGGGCATGGCTCCAGCGTACTGCCAGGCATGCCCGGCCACCCGGTCGCGACCGGCATACAGGGTTGCGGCCTCAAGTCAATGCCACCACCCCCGGGTGGTCTGTCGCTATTGTGGTGCGCATGAGTATTGGAAGCGGAATCGCCCTGTTCGTCATCGGTGCCATTTTGGCGTTCGCCGTCAACGTGCAGCTGGACTGGATCGAACTGAGCACCATCGGGTACCTGCTGATGGGCGCCGGAGTAATCGTCTTCATCATCGGAATCGTGCTGGCCGTTCGCAAGCGCGAGTCGGTCACGACAGTTCGCTCGAACGTCGACCCGGCGAGTGGCGAGAGCGTTCAGCAGCGCTCCACCAAGTCCCCCAACGACCTCGTCTGACCCTTTCCCCAGTTCGTCGGAACGCACGGTCTCTCAGCGTCGACAGACCGTGCGTTTCGGCGTGTCCCCGCGCGATCGCGGCGGCCCGAGAGCGGGTCACCCGATCCGTTCGGCCAGCGCCACAATGATCCCCTCGGGGCCGCGCACGTAGGCCATGCGCCAGACCCCTTCGTACTGGCCGATGCCGCCGACAAGGCCGTATCCCTCGGCGGCGAGCCGGTCGACCTCCGTCTGCAGGTCGTCGACCTCGAACGACACACTGCGCAGTCCGAGCTCGTTGGCCATGGCGACGGGCGACCCCGGCTGTGGCTCGGGTCGAACGAAGCTGGAGAGCTCGACCGCCGTGCCCCCTTCGGGCACCCGCAGCATAACGATCTCGGTGCGGGAGTCGGGAATCGCGATCACCGTGTCGATGAACTCCCCCTCCACGAACGTGCGGCCCTCGATCTCGAGCCCGAGGCCGACGAAGAACGCGACCGCCCGGTCGAGATCCCGCACGGTGATGCCGATGTGGTCGAAGCGTATGGTGGGCGACATCCTTGAGCCTCCGCTCGCTCGTTCAATTCACAACGGAGCCTACGGTCAATCCACGACGCTCGAAAGGGCTCAGCCGCGCACTCTGCGCAGCGTGACGAGCGTCACGGTGATCGCGACCGCCATCAGCGCGACGGCGACCCACGAGGTCGCCACGACGCCCGAGTCGAACGCCGCGCGGGCCGACTCGAGCAGCTGGGCGCCGATGTCGGCGGGCAGCCCCTCCGACACCTCGACCGCGCCACCGAGCGTCTCGCTCGCCGCCGCAGCATCCGCGGCCCCGACGCCGTCGGGAACCACGATCGAGGTGCGGTACGACGCGGCGAGGATGCTGCCGAGAACCGCCGTTCCGAGAACGGCGCCGACCTCGTAGGCGGTCTCGGAGACGGCGGATGCGGCTCCCGCTTTCGCGGGGGGAACGCTCGAGATGATGAGGTCGTTCGAGAGCGTCTCGGCGGCGCCGATTCCCGCCCCGAGCACGCAGAAGGCGAGTACCAGGCTGAGCACGGTCGAGTCCGACCCGATGAGAGCGATCGACGCGTAGGCCAGCAGCGACAGCAGGAGGCCGAACGCCATGATGAAGCCGGGGCGCACGAACCGCACGAGGGGAACAACGAGCAGGCCGGCCGCGATGATCACGACGGTGCCGGGCAGCAGCTGCAGAGCGGCCACGAGCGGGTCGAGCCCGAGCACGAGCTGGAGGTGCTGGGTGAGGAAGAACAGCAGCCCGACCAGCGAGAAGACGCTCACCAGGTTGACGATCACCGCGCCGCTGAACGCGGGCGCGCGAAACAGCTGCATGTCGAGCATGGGGTTCGACTGGCCGAGCAGCCGACGCACGAAGAGCACACCCGCGGTGATGCCGACGAGGGTGAGCACGACCGGAAGCACGCCGAATCCCTCGGTCGCGACCTCCTTGATCGCGTAGACGATCGGCGCGAGCGTCGCCATCGACAGCAGGATGCTCGGCAGGTCGAACGGTCCGGGGGCCGGGTCCTTCGAGTCCTTCACGAGGATGGGCGCGAGGATCAGCAACGGCAGCAGCACGGGCACGGCGATGAGGAAGGTCGAGCCCCACCAGTAGTGTTCGAGCAGCACACCGCCGACGATCGGCCCGATCGCCGAACCGGCCGAGAAGCCCGTGGCCCAGATCGCGATGGCGAGGCGTCGCTCGCGACGGTCGACGAAGAGGGTGCGCAGCAGCGAGAGCGTCGCCGGCATGATCATGGCGCCGAAGACGCCGAGAAGAACCCGGGCCGCGATGAGCCAGGTCGCATCCGGAGCGAAGGCGGCGAACACAGACACCACACCGAAGCCGCTGGCCCCGATCATCAGCAGGCGGCGGCGGCCGTAGCGGTCGCCGAGGTTTCCCATGGCCACGAGCAGGCCGGCGAGCACGAGCGGGTAGGCGTCGACGATCCAGAGCTGCGCCGCCGCGCTCGGCAGCAGGTCGCGGGCGATGAACGGGAGTGCGAAGCTCAAAACGGTGTTGTCGATCGACACGAGAAGCACCGGCAGCATCAGCACGGCGAGGCCGGCCCACTGTCGCGGTGTCGCCCGTACCCGGGTGGTGATCTCTGTGGTGCTCATTCCACCTACTGTACCGTCTGGACGGTATAGTTGCCGCATGACGCAGAAACTCTCCGCCAAAGAACCCGTGCTCGACGCCTTCGAGAGGGTGGTCATCGAGCGTGGGGAGCGGGCGGCGACTCTCGAGGCGGTCGCCGTCGAGGCGGGCGTCTCCAAGGGCGGCCTGCTCTACCACTTCGGCTCGAAGAAAGACCTGGTCGACGGGGTCGTCGAGCGCATCACGGCCAGCGCCGGCGACTACTCCGCCCTGCTGCGCAGCTCGCCCGAGGGGGTCGTCAGCAGCTTCATCCGCACGTCGGTGACGGCGGGCACGGCGTTCGACAACACCTACATCGCCCTCACCCGGCTCGCCCAGTCGGGCATCTACCCCGAGGCACGCGCGGCCCTCGCGACGATCGAGTCGGAGTGGTTCGAGCTCGTCGAGTCGGAGGTCGGCGATCCCGCGGTCGCGCGCCTCATCCTGCTGGTGAGCGACGGGCTGTACTACAACTCGGCGCTCTTCCCCGACGCGACCGCCCGCACCGACGAGGGGTCGCTCGACGAGATCATCGCGGCGGTCGGGGATCTCGTGCGGGCGCGCCGGGCCTGAGCCTCGCCGGCCCGCCTTCGCCGCCGCGGCCGCCCTCGCCACCGAGACACCGAAGGGCGCCAGCCTGGGCGTCGGGCTGCAGCGCGCGCTGCAGCCCGACGCCCGAACTGGCGCCCAACGGGTCGTGTGCGACTACTCCGTGATGTCGATCTCGCGCAGAACGTCGGCGTCGATCGCGACACGCACGGTCTCGAGCAGCTCGTCGGGGGCGGGCGAGTCGACGGTCAGCACGCTGAGCGCCTGGCCGCCGGCCTCGCGACGGGCGATCTGCATGCCCGCGATGTTGATGGATGCGTCGCCGAACTCCTTGCCGTAGACGGCGACGATCCCGGGGCGGTCGGTGTAGATCATCACGATGAGGTGCTTCGCGAACGGCACCTCGACGTCGTAGCCGTTGATCTCGACGATCTTCTCGGTCTGCTTCGTGCCGGTGAGCGTGCCGGAGACCGACACCTGCGACCCGTCGCTCAGCGCGCCGCGGATCGTGAGGAGGTTGCGGTACTCCTCGCTCTCCGACTCTGTGATGAGTCGCACGGTGACGCCACGCTGCTCGGCGAGCAGCGGCGCGTTGACGTAGCTGACCGACTCGCTGACGATGTTGGAGAAGATGCCCTTGAGCGCGGCGAGCTTGAGCACGCTCACGTCGAAGTCGGCGATCTCGCCGCGCACCTCGACGTCGATGCTCGTGACCGGGCTGCTCGCGAGGCCGGAGAAGACCTGGCCGAGCTTCTCCATCAGCGGGATGCCGGGGCGGACGCTCGGGTCGATGACTCCGCCCGCGACGTTGACCGCGTCGGGAACCAGTTCGCCGCCGAGTGCGAGGCGCACCGACTTGGCGACCGAGACGCCGGCCTTCTCCTGGGCCTCGTCGGTCGACGCGCCGAGGTGCGGGGTGAGGATGATGTTGTCGAGCGAGAGCAGCGGCGACTCGAGCGGCGGCTCGCTGACGAACACGTCGAGGCCGGCTCCGGCGATGCGCTGCGATTTGAGGGCGGCGTACAGCGCGTCCTCGTCGATGAGGCCGCCGCGCGCGACGTTGACGATGAACGCGGTGGGCTTCATGATCGCGAACTGCTCGGTCGAGATCATTCCGGTGGTCTCGGGCGTCTTGGGCATGTGGATCGTGATGAAGTCGCTCTGCGCGAGCAGCTCGTCGAGCGTGAGCAGGGTGACGCCCAGCTGCTGGGCGCGCGCCGACGTGACATAGGGGTCGTAGGCGACGACGTTCATGCCGAATGCCTGCAGCCGCGCGGTGATGAGCGCGCCGATGCGGCCGAGCCCGATGATGCCGACGGTCTTCTCGTAGAGCTCGGTGCCCGTGTACTTGGAGCGCTTCCAGGTTCCCGCTGCGAGGCTCGCGTGCGCCGCCGGGATGAACCGCGACAGGCTGATGATGTGGCCGACCGTGAGCTCGGCGGCGGAGATGATGTTGGAGGTCGGCGCGTTGACGACCATAACGCCGGCGGTCGTCGCCGCCTTGATGTCGACGTTGTCGAGTCCGACTCCCGCGCGCGCGATGACCTTGAGGTGGGGCGCGGCGGCGATGGCCTCCTCGTCGACCTTGGTCGCGGAGCGGATGAGGATGGCGCTCGCGTCGGAGAGCGCAGACAACAGCGCCGGGCGGTCGGTCCCGTCTACGGTGCGCACGTCGAAGTCGGGGCCGAGGGCCTCGACTGTCGCGGGTGAAAGTTCTTCTGCAATCAACACGATCGGCTTAGCCACGAACGAATCCTTCAGGGGTGAGGGGGAGATTGGCGCTGGCCGCGCAACCCGACGAGTCTACTGCGCGGCAGAATGGCTCCATGATGGATGCCGCGCTGGACGTAACACGCGCGGTCGTTCTCGTCGCGCTCGTCGTTCTCTTCGTCGGCATGGGGATCAGCCACTTCCGCCCGGGCCCCTCGCGCACCATGGCCGCGATGATCCCGCCGTCGATGCGTCGGCCGGGTGTGCTGCGGCCCATGAACCTCGTCTACCTGACGGGCGTCTGCGAGATCGTCGGAGGGGTGGGGCTCGCGCTTCCGGCCACCCGGCTCGCGGCATCCGTGGCTCTCATCGTCTTTCTCATCGCCGTCTTCCCGGCCAATGCGTACGCATCGAGACACCCGGAGAGATTCGGCAGGGCCGCCATAGCGTTCTGGCCGAGACTTGCTGGTCAGGTGGCACTTATCGCGCTGTTGATCCTGGTCGCGATGTAGCGTTTCGGCGGCGATCGAGACGCACGCAGACGACGTGCTTCTCGGCTGTCTGCTACGGTCGATGAAGGAAATACGTTTTTTCCATCATCTTGGACGCGTTACCTGCGGCCACCCTCGGGGTGGGACCGCCTGTGCGTACGGTGAGACTCTGAAGGCTGCGATCCCGTGATTGCGCCGGCACACGCCCCTCGGCGGTGAAGCGATCAGAGCTACCCGTCCACAAGCACAGAGCACCCACTGTCGGGGCCGCATTGCGGCCTTATTTGGGGTGCGCTCGGGGAGTACATGTGAGTGAAATCACACCACCACAGACGATTCTGACGGCCGACGGCCTCAGCAAGACATTCGGCAAGAACCACGCGGTCGTCGACGCCTCGTTCGAGGTGAAGCGCGGCGAGATCTTCGTGGTCATGGGGCTCTCGGGCTCCGGCAAGTCCACGCTCATCCGCATGCTCAACGGCCTGCTCGAGCCCACCTCCGGCAGCGTGACCGTCGCGGGCACCAAGATCTCCGGCCTGCCGGCCGCGAAGCTGCGCGAGGTGCGCAAGCGCAGCGTGTCGATGGTGTTCCAGCACTTCGCACTGCTCCCCCACCGCACCGTGATCGACAACGTGGCCTACGGCCTCGAGATCCAGGGCGTCGACAAGGCCGAGCGTCTCGAGCGAGCCAACACGATCATCCGGCTCGTCGGCCTCGACGGCCGCCAGAACAGCCTGCCGTCGCAGCTCTCCGGCGGAATGCAGCAGCGCGTCGGCCTCGGCCGTGCGCTCGCCAGCGACACCGACATCCTGCTGATGGACGAGGCGTTCTCCGCTCTCGACCCGCTGATCCGCCGCGAGATGCAGGAGCAGCTCATCGAGCTGCAGAGCGAACTCGGCAAGACCATCATCTTCATCACCCACGACCTCAACGAGGCCATGTTTCTCGGCGACCGCATCGCCGTGATGCGCGACGGCAAGATCGTGCAGATCGGTTCTCCCGAGGAGATCCTCACCGACCCGGCCAACGACTACGTCGCCCAGTTCGTGCAAGACGTCGACCGCGCCCGCGTGCTCACCGCCGCGAGCGTTATGGAGCCGGCGCGCTCGGTCGTCACCGTCACCTCCGGCCCGCGTGCCGCGCTGCGCACCATGCGCGACCTGCAGTCGCAGGCGACCTTTGTGCTCGGCCGCGACCGCACCTTCGCCGGAATCGTGCGCGACCGCGACGTTCTGCGCCAGGTCAAGCGAGGCGAGACCGACCTCCGCAGCATCCTTCTCGACGACGCCACGACCGTCACCTCAGACGTCGTGATCAGCGAACTCGTCGAACTCTCGGTGGGCAGCGACCTGCCCATCGCCGTGCTCGACGACAAGAAGCGGCTGATCGGGGTCATCCCCCGCGTCACGCTGCTTGCCGCCCTCGGCAATGTGACCACCGCCACCGGTGAGATCCCCGTGACCGAGTCGATCGCCACCATCACCGTGAGCGAGATGACCGACACCCTGCTCGATCCCACTCTCGAAGGAGCAGACCGTTGAACGACTTCCGCATCCCCCTTGGCCGTTGGGTCGAGGACATCATCGACTTCATCACCAGCACCTTCGGGTTCATCTTCGACTTCGTGGCCACCGTCGTATCGGGCGCCTATGAGATCGTCGACGCCGTCTTCTCGACACCGCCGTTCTGGGCGGTCATCGTCGTGCTGGCCGCACTGGGCTTCGCCGCCCGCGGCTGGAAGTTCGCGATCGGCACCGTGCTCGGACTCACGCTGATCCTCGGCGTCGACCAGTGGGACAACGCCATGGACACCCTGGCGCTCGTTCTCGTCGCCAGTGTGATCGCCGTGCTCATCGCGGTGCCGCTGGGAATCGCGGCGGCGAAGAGCCGCACGACGTCGAACTTCCTGCGCCCCATCCTCGACCTCACGCAGACGATGCCCGCGTTCGTCTACCTGATCCCGGCCCTCATCCTGTTCGGCATCGGCGTTGTGCCCGGCGTCGTGGCGACGATCATCTTCGCCGTGGCCCCCGGAGTGCGCCTGACCGAGCTCGGCATCCGCGGAGTCGACAGCGAGGTGGTCGAGGCCGGCCAGGCGTTCGGCGCCTCGCCGTGGCGCATCCTGCGTCAGATCCAGCTGCCCCTCGCGATGCCGAGCATCATGGCCGGCATCAACCAGGTCATCATGCTGTCGCTCTCCATGGTCGTCATCGCCGGCATGGTCGGCGCCGGCGGCCTCGGCCAGCCCGTCGTCGCGAGCCTGAACCGCATCGACGTCGCCCTCGGCTTCGAGGCCGGCCTGTCGGTCGTCATCCTCGCCATCTTCCTCGACCGGCTCACCGCCGCGCTCGGCGGAGGAGACACGCCCCTCGGCCGTGTGCTCGGCCGTCGTGGCCACGCACGCGTCGAGCGCGAGGCCGCCGCGAAGGCGTCGGCCCCCGGCCAGGCACCCGCCGAGCGCGAGCTCGTCGACGCCTGACCCCACCCCACTCGCGAACGCGTTCGCGTTCGTGACCCGGAGCCCACACGCTCCTGCAATCTCCAATCACGGTCGTCCACAGCAGTCGGCCAACGAAAGGCAGAACACCTTGAAGAACCGTTACACCTCATTCATCGCCCTGGGCGCCGTGAGCATGCTCGCGCTCGCGGGCTGCGCGTCGGCCGGACCCGCCGAGACCGTCGGCGACGGCAACGACGACGTCAAGTCGCTCAACCTCGCCGTATTCAACGGCTGGGACGAGGGCATCGCCGCGTCCGAGCTGTGGAAGGCCATCCTCGACGAGAAGGGCTACGACGTCGAGCTCTCCTACGCCGACGCCGCCCCCGTCTTCCTCGGCCTCTCGAAGGGCGACTACGACCTGACCCTCGACGTCTGGCTGCCCGACACCCACGCCGCCTACTTCGACAAGTACGGCGACGACATCACCGACCTCGGCGCCTGGAACGAGGAGTCGAAGCTCACCGTCGCGGTGAACGAGGACGCACCGATCGACTCGCTAGCCGAGCTCGCCGAGAACGCCGATCTGTTCAACAACGAGATCGTCGGCATCGAGCCCGGCGCCGGCCTCACCGCCGCCATGGAAGAACGCGTCATCCCCGGCTACGGCCTCGAGGACATGGAGTTCACCACCTCCTCCACCGCCGCCATGCTGACGGCGCTCACCGCGGCGACCGACGCCGGCGAGAACATCGTCGTCACCCTCTGGGAGCCGCACTGGGCCAACTCCGCGTTCCCGATCAAGACGCTGGAAGACCCCGAGGGCACCCTCGCCGACCTCGAGAAGCTGCACGCCTTCGGCAAGGCCGACTTCAAGGACGAGTACCCGCAGGTCACCGAGTGGATGGACAACTTCGAGATGGACCTCGACACGCTCTACTCGCTCGAGCAGGCCATGTTCGTCGACTACGACGGCTCGGACTACGCGCCCATCGTCGCCAAGTGGATCGAAGAGAACCAGGACTACGTCGACTCGCTCACGAGCTAGTCACGACTGACAGAACGGCCCTCGCCCTCGGGCGGGGGCCGTTTTGCGTGCCCGCGGCGACGAGGGGGCGGATGCCTCGGCCTAGGCGATCGCGATGATGTCGAGGGTGAGAACGGCGACGAGTGCGAGTCCCACCGCGAAGAGCACGGCCTTGCCGAATACGTTGCGGCGCATCCCGAGCACAAACGCCAGCAGGTAGATCGCTGGCGGTATGAGCATGTTCGCGATGATGAGGGTCCACGGCACCTCGCCGACCTCGACGCCCAGCGTCTCGAGTGCGGCGTACTGCTTGGGCAGTTCGATGGCGTTGTTGACCGCCTCCCACAGGTCGTAGGCGTAGAGCAGTCCGAAGACGATCGCCACGGTCAGGCTGAGCCAGCCGAGACGGCCGCGAGCTGCGGCGCGGGAGTCGGTGTCGAGCGCGTCTTCGACGGGGTCGGTGTCGGTCACGGGCTACATCCCCAATACGAACGGAATCGGAACCAGCAGCACCAGTCCGACGATGAGCCAGGCGAGGCGCACGATCGGCTTGCGGCCGCGGGTGAGGAAGAACGTCGACGCGAACCAGAGCGGCGCCGAGGCGATGGCGAGAAACTCGCCGAACTGGAACATGACCTCGCCGAGCACCGTCGACATCGTGCCGCCGCCGCGCAGCACCGAGGTGATCCAGCCGATCGTGTAGAGGCCGTAGACGCCGGCCACGATGCCGTAGGTCACGAGCAGGAACGAGCTGGTGGCGACCGGCGCATCGTCGACAGCCGTGTCATCCGCTGCCCCGGAGCGCGCCCTGGCCGGCCGCACCGGCTTCGCTCGAATCGGTTCGGGCCCGGCGACGTGACTCGCGTCGCGCTCCCCGTCCCAGTTGAGGGCCTCCTCGGATTCGAGGTCGGCGTCGTCTCTCGGCGGATCAACGGTCATGCGAAAACCCTACCGTCGCCGCCTGTGCCGCCCCTGCCGGGCTCAGGCGCCGTCGTTGCGGGTCCAGCCCCAGTCGACGCTGGAGTGGGCGACGGGGGCGTCGGCGCGGGGGGTCGCGGTGATCGCCGACGTCGCCACCCGCTTCGCGTACTGGAATCCCGCGGATGCCGCGAACTCGTCGTCTGCGGCGGTGTACCTGTTCTGCACCCCCGCCTCCACGATGCGCCACGGGCGCCCGTTCGCCAGCGTGTTCGACTGCCCGTTCTCGGGGCGGAACTGCCGGTAGTCGTAGGTGTGGCTCGCGCTCGCCTCGAGCCGCACCGAGAAGGTGTCGACGGCGATCGTCGAACTCGCGAGGTCGATCTGCAGGAGCCGCTGGAACCCCGTCGCCCGCTCCCCCGTGTGGGTGCGGAACTCCTGGTAGTCGGCCAGCAGCTCGACGACATCGTGCCCCTCGATGCCGCCCGCGTTCTCGGTGACGATCTTTCCGATGCCGTGGAAGTGGCCCGACAGCACCACGACGACGTTGCGGTTGGGGGCGATGACCCGCTCCCACAGTTTCTGCCCGTTCGACACCCAGCGCGAGTTCGCCGAGCGGTGCGCGTCTTCCAGCTGCGACTTCGGGGTCACGTGCTCGTGCGTCGAGACCACGACGTTGAATTGCGGATGACCCACAACGACGCCCTCGGCCCAGGCGATCTCGCGCTCTCCGTAGGCGTAGGGCAGGGACAGCATCAGGAATCGGGCGCCGCCCTGCTCGAAGGTCGAGAAGCTCGCACTGTTGTCGCCCGGCGCGATCGATCCGCCGTAGCTCGGCGCGTCCGCGTAGCGCGACGGCGGGAAGTAGTCGTTGAACAGGTCGTTGTCGATGCCGCGTTTGTTGTCGTGGTTGCCGGGCAGCACGCTGTTGGGCACACCCGCGTCGTCGAGGATGCCCTGCACCGCGCCCGCGCGCTCGAACTCGCGGCGCGCGCGGGTGTCGTCCTGGTTGGGGTCGACCCAGTTCTGCACGAGGTCTCCGGTGTGGGTGGCGAAGGCGATCTTGCGCTCGTCGGCGCTGTCGGCGATCCAGCTCACCAGTTCGGCGTACACGGCCGGGTAGGTCTCGGTGAGGTACTGGGTGTCGGTGATGTGCGAGATCGCGAGGTCGTAGGCGTCGGGGTTCTCGAGCGCGCCGTCGGCGTCGGCCGCGAGCGTCGCTGTGGTTCGCGGCCCGTTCTGGGCGAGCAGGGTCACCGTGCCGTCGTCGATGTCGCCCTTCTCGAGCGCGCCCTCTACGCGGCCGGTTCCGGCAGCGAGCATCCGCCACTGGGAGGCCGCGGCGTTCCACACGCTGAACTGCACCTCGTTGCGGCCGGTCGTCTCGCCCGCCCAGTTGACGACCGAGCCGGCGCCCAGGCCGGCGGCGTCGACCACGAACCGCTGATACGGGTAGCCCCAGGCGTCGTCGAGCGCTGCGGCGGGCGCCCGCGGGTCGAGCACGGTCTCCGCCTCGCCGACGCGTGCGGCGAGCGGCGCGGCGCTGACGCCCGCGTAGGCCTCGAGCACCGTGACGGCCGTGCCCGGCTGCGTCGTCGGTTGCGGGGCGACGGCAGGAGCGGCGGTCGTGTCGGCCGGCGTCGCACCAGCGGCCACACGCAGCGTCGGGTCGACCCACTCGTGCCGGTCGATGCGGCCGGGCGTCGCCGGAGCCGTCACGAAGTCGTCGTCGTCGACGCCGGTGAAGCGGGTGCGCTGGTAGGTCTCCGCGCGCATCCGGTCGGGCGCGAAGGTCGCCAGCGCCACGCCCTTCACACACGGGCTCGGGGTGACGAGGCTCTCGTCCATCTCGTTCTTCGCGTAGACGCCGGCGCTGTCGACTCGTCGGCCCGAGGCATCCGCAATCCAGACGCCGCTGCCCAGAAAGTTGAGCGACGTCGTGTAGGTCACGTCGGCGGGCGTGCCGGTTCCCTCCCGCGCGGCAACGAAGGTGGCGCCGGGACGCAGCACGGTGCCCTTCGGCACGGTCGCCTGCACCTCCCGGCTGCGGATGCCGCTCGCCTCGCAGCGGCGGATCGTGTAGCCGCCGATCGACACGGTCGTGGTGCCGAAGTTGCCGATCTCGACGAAGTTGTTCGGCTCGACGCCGTTGGGCATCTGGTCGCGTGACGGGTCGGTGGCGAACTCGCTGATCGCGACGCCCGGCCGCGCGGCATACGCGAACGGCTCGGCGAACACGCTCGACACGCGTGCGGCGTTGGCCCGGCCGGGCGTGCGCGGCGCGACGACGAAACCGGCGTCGGTCAGCTGGTACGACTCGTCTGCGACGAAGTCGAGCACCGCGGGCAGCTTGTCGTTCTGGCAGGCGCTGTCGGCGTAGTTCGACGTGGCGACGCTGTCGACACGACGACCGTCGTGCGTCTGCAGCAGGACTCCGGATGTCACGTCTGCGAGCTCTCGGGAGTAACGGATGTCTGCGCTGCCGGTGAAGCCCGGCCCGCCCACGACCCAGCGGGCGCCCGGCGCGAGAGTGGCGCCCTCCTCGATCGTGAGCTGCAGCGTGTCGGGGCGCAGGCGCCCGCTCGCCGTGCAGCGGTAGAGCTCCCACCCGCCGAGGTCGACGGTGTCGTCAGACGTGTTGAGCAGTTCGACGAACTCGTCGTCGACGGCAGAGGCGCCCGACGGCGCAAACTCGGAGATGACGACCCCGGTGTCGGCGCGCGCCGACGCCCGGCCGGCGTTGGCCGCTCCGACGGTAGCAGGGGCCGCGAGAAAGTCGTTCGTGGTGTCGCCGGTGTTCGCGATGCGCTGCCAGCTCTCGCCGAGCGCGAAGTTCAGGGTATTGGGCAGGTTGGCGCCGTCGGTGCATTCGCTCTCTGTCGGCCAGGGTTCGTTGGGGTAGACGCCCACGGCATCCGCCCGTCTCGAATCGGGGCTCTCGAGGTAGAGCCCGAAACCGAGGATCGAGTAGGGCTGGCCCACGTGCGCGTCGCCCTGCATGCCGATCTTGCTGACCGTGAAGATCGCGCCCGGCTGCAGCACGACCCCGCGCAGATCGACCTCGGGACGCCCGACGTTCGAGCGCAGGCCCTGCACACTGCAGCGGTAGACGTTCCAGCCGGTGAGGTCGACGGCGGTGTCGCCCCAGTTGCGCAGCTCGAAGAACCCGTCGGCGTCGGAGCGGGGCGAGCCGTTGGCGACCTCGTTGAACAGCACGGTGCCGGTGTTCGGTGCGGCGGCGGGCGCGGCGGCGGCCGGCGGTGCGGCGGCCGGCGCGGCACTCGCGACGGCGGACTGCGGGGTGGCGACCACCCCCGCGGTCGTGAAGGCGGAGACGAGCAGGGCGGCGATCAGTTGCTGGCGCACGCTCACACTGTGGGCGCGCGCCGTGTACCGCCCGTGGCGCGCAGGTGTGCCGCCGGTGAACGCTCGCCCCCACTTTCTCCCAAAACGAAGGACATCCGGGCGCCAACCGGCGCGAAACCGTGTTTCGGCACGCTTTCGGCACCGATGTCCTTCGTTTTGGGAGAGGGGCGCGACGGCGTGCGCGGCTCCGGCGGCCGGCCGTAGGGTGAAGCATGAGCGATGACACGTCGAGACCCGCCCCCGTTCGCCAACTGCGCCTGGTCGTGCAGGCAGACGACTTCGAGGCCGCGGTCGCTTTCTACCGCGACGCGCTCGGCCTCACCGAGGAGGCGGCGTTCGAGGGCGAGGGCGACGCGCGCGTGATGATCCTCGACGCCGGCCGGGCGACGCTCGAGTTGGCGAACCCGGCGCAGGTGACGATGATCGACGGGATCGAGGCCGAGGGGCGGCCGAGCGTCCGGATGCGCGTCGCCTTCGAGGTGGCCGACGCCCGCGAAGGCGACCGACGATCTCGTCGCGGCCGGCGCGACACTCGTCGCCGCGCCCCGGGAGACGCCGTGGCGGTCGCTGAACTCGCGGCTCGACGCCCCGGCCGGCCTGCAGGTCACCCTGTTCCAGGAGCTCGACGCCGACTAGGCTGCCGACTATGTCGACGAAATCTCGCGTAAGCGCTGCCGCCTTGCTCGTTGTTGCACTCCTGACAGTGAGCGGGTGCGCCTCGGCGGCCGGGGATCCGGGTGACACCACCGCGGCGGCGACGCAGCAGCCGTCGCCCGAACCGACCGCCGTTGCCCTCACTCCCCAAGAGCTAGCGGTTTGGCAGAGCAGAGAAGACGCCGACTCCCGCGTCCTCGGTCCGGGCGACGGCGAGCTCGAGTACGCGGCGGCCCGGCGGGACTTCCCGCTTCCGATGCCCGAGGGCACCGCGATCCCCGCGACCCCGAACTTCGACTTCTACGTGCCCGACGGCACTGTCGGGCGGGGCATGGGAGCCGGACTCGTGTCGTGGACGTGGCTGTGCGCCACAGAGACCGAACTGGTCGACGCACTCGAACAGGGCGACGAGCGGCGGGCGGCCAACACGTTCGCACAGCTCGAGGCGTGGATGGCGCTGCCCGCCGACGTGCGCGTGTTCGAAGGCCTCGACGCCTACCGCTCGGTGGTCGTCGACCCAGCCCGCGCCGGCGACACCGAGCCCCTCGCCACAGACCGGGACTTCTGGTGCACAGAGAGTCCCTTCCAGAAGCTCTGACCGCCCTGCGCAGAACGCAGGAGATTCCTCGTGCAAGGCCCCGCGATGCCCGTGAACGTGTGACTCAGCGCGAAATCTCCTTCATTTTGGGACTGGGGGCGGGGGCACACGGCACGGCGCACGGCGTCAAGGGCCGCGCGGCGTTACACGCGCGTCACATGAATGATGTTGACTCGATGGAACATGGATCTCATCACAGTGCGCGAAATCCGGGTCGCCCGAACCCGTGACGACATCGTGCTCGCTCCCGGCGAACAGCCCCTCGGCGGCGGCACCTGGCTCTTCTCCGAGGAGCAGCCGGGCCTCACGGGCCTCGTCGATCTCACGGCGCTCGGCTGGCAGCCGCTCGTCGAGTCCGACGCCGGCCTGAGCATCGCGGCGACCTGCACGATCGCCGAGCTCTCGCGCATCCCCGAGCACGAGGGCTGGCGGGCGCATCCGCTGTTCTCGCAGACGGCCAATTCGCTGCTCGCCAGCTTCAAGATCTGGAACGTCGCCACCGTCGGCGGCAACATCTGCACGTCGCTACCCGCCGGCCCGATGATCTCATTGGGTGCGGCGACGGATGCCACGGCCCTGATCTGGTCGCCCGACGGCACCGAACGCCGGCTCGCCGTGGCCGACTTCGTCACGGCGTCGCGCGAGAACGAGCTGCTGCCCGGCGAGGTCCTCCGCGCCGTGGAGATCCCCACGACGAGCCTCACCGCCCGCACCGCGTTCCGGCGCATCGCCCTCTCCCCGCTCGGACGCACCGGCACCCTGCTGATCGCCCGGGTCGACGCGAGCGGCGAGACCGTATTCACCGTCTCCGGCGGCACCACCCGCCCCCGTGTGCTGCGCTTCGACGAGCTGCCGACCGCCGCGGCCCTGCGGCAGGCCGTCGAGTCGATCACCGAGTGGTTCACCGACCCGCACGGCGCCGCCGACTGGCGCCGCGCCATGAGCGTGCTGCTCGCCGAAGAGCTGCGCGAAGAACTGAACGCAGCACCGAACGAAGACGTGAGCGCATGAGATTCGAGATCAACGGCGAGCGCGTCGAGGCACAGCCGCAGCCCGGCCAGGTTCTGCGCACCCTGCTGCGCGACCTCGACCACTTCGAGGTCAAGAAGGGCTGCGACGCGGGCGACTGCGGCGCGTGCTCGGTGCTGCTCGAGGGCGAGCCGATCCACTCCTGCATCTACCCGGCGCACCGCCTCGAGGGCGCCCACGTCACGACCGTCGCCGGCCTCGGCACACCCGAGCACCCGCATCCGATGCAGCAGAGCTTCGTGGATGCCGCCGGGTTCCAGTGCGGCTTCTGCACCGCCGGCATGATCGTCACCGCGTCGACGTTCACCGACGACGACAAGAACGACCTGCCGCGGCTGCTCAAGGGCAACCTGTGCCGCTGCACCGGCTACCGCGCCATCAAAGACGCGATCTGCGGCACCAGCAACACCGAGCACGCCCCGGCCGGCGACGCCGCGGGCCGCTCGGTCAGGGCGCCCGCCGGCATGCGCGTCGCGACGGGGCGCGAGGAGTACACGCTCGACGCCCCCACCCTCGACGGCACGACGACCGCGGTGCTGCACCTCGCCGTGCTGAAGAGCCCGCACGCGCACGCCCGCATCCTGTCGATCGACACCTCCCGCGCCGAGGCCGCCGAGGGCGTGCACGCCGTGCTCACCCACCGCGACTCCCCCACGACCCTGTTCTCCACCGGGCGCCACGAGATGCGCACCGACGACCCCGACGACACACTCGTCTTCGACACGGTGCTGCGATTCCGCGGTCAGCGCGTCGCCGCGGTCGTCGCCGACACCGTGGCTATCGCCCAGCGCGCGCTCGACCTCGTCGACGTGCAGTACGAGCTGCTCCCGGCGGTGTTCGATCCGGACGCGGCCCGCTCCCCCGGCGCCCCGCTGGTGCACCCGGAGAAGGGCCCCGAGTCCCGCATCTCCGAACCCGGCCGCAACGTGCTCGCACAGATGCACAGCGAGACCGGCGACGTCGAGGAGGCGTTCGCGAACGCGCACGCGGTCGTGAGCGGCACCTGGCAGACGCAGCGCGTGAACCACGCCGCCCTCGAGACGCACGCCACCCGCGGCTGGATCTCCTCCGACGGCCGGCTGGTGTTGCGCACCAGCTCGCAGGTGCCCTTTCTCGTGCGCGACGAGCTCTGTCACATCTTCGGCCTCGACACCGAGCGGGTGCGCGTGTTCACCGCCCGCGTCGGCGGCGGCTTCGGCGGCAAGCAGGAGCTCATCACCGAAGACCTCGTCACGCTCGCCGTGCTCGTCACGAAGCGGCCGGTGCAGTACGAGTTCACCCGTGGCGACGAGTTCACCGTGGCCTCCCCGCGCCATCCGATGCGCATCGGCGTGAAGCTCGGCGCGACCGCCGACGGCCTGCTCACCGCGATGGCCGTCGACGAGCTCATGGACACGGGCGCCTACGGCAACCACGGCGTCGGCGTGATGTTCCACAGCGTGCACGAGTCGGTCGCGATCTACCGCTGCGCCAACAAGCGTGTGGATGCCGAGTCGGTCTACACGAACAATCTGCCCTCCGGCGCCTTCCGCGGCTACGGCCTCGGCCAGGTGATCTTCGCCATCGAGTCGGCCATGGACGAGCTCGCCCGCACCCTCGGCATCGACCCGTTCGAGCTGCGCCGCCGCAACGTGATCGTGCCCGGCGACGCGATGGTCGTCACCGACCCGCACGAGGAGTCCGACCTGGTGGTCGGCAGCTACGGCCTCGACCAGTGCATCGACCTCGCCGAGGCGGCGCTCCTGCGCGGCAACGGCGTCGAGGCGCCGACCGGCCCGACGTGGTCGATCGGCACGGGCGTGGGCGTCGCGATGATCGCGACCGTGCCCCCGCGCGGCCACTACGCCGACACGTCGATCGCCCTGCTCGACGACGGCAGCTTCGAGCTCGGCGTCGGCACCGCCGAGTTCGGCAACGGCACCACGACCGTGCACACGCAGCTCGTCGCCACCGCCCTGAACACGACGGTCGACCGCGTGCGCATCCGCCAGTCCGACACCGACGTCGCCCGCTACGACACGGGGGCGTTCGGCTCGGCCGGCGTGGTCGTCGCCGGCAAGGCACTGCTCGCCGCGTCGATGAAGCTGTCGTCGATGATGCTCGAGCGGGCCGCGCTGGTGACCGGCGCCGAGGGCGTTCGCACGGTGGTGTCGGGCGGTGTGCTCGTCGGAGACACCCTCGTCGCGGCATCCGACCTTCTCGAACTCGGCCCGCTCATCGCCGACGGCAGCCACGACGGAACCCCGCGCTCGGTCGCGTTCAACGTGCACGCCTTCCGCGTCGCGGTCGACCGGGCCACGGGCGAGGTGCGCATTCTGCAGTCGATCCAGACCGCGGATGCCGGCACGGTGCTGAATCCCGAGCAGCTACGCGGGCAGATCGAGGGCGGAACGGCCCAGGCCATCGGCACGGCGCTCTACGAGGAGATGCTGCTCGACGGTGAGGGACGGGTCATCACGACCGCGTTCCGCAACTACCACGTGCCGCAGTTCGCCGACATTCCCGAGACCGAGGTGTACTTCGCGGCGACGCACGACGGCATGGGGCCGCTCGGCGCGAAGTCGATGAGCGAGGCGCCCTACAACCCGGTCGCGCCGGCTCTCGCCAACGCCATCCGCGACGCGATCGGGGTGCGGCCGTTCGAGCTGCCGATGTCGCGCGACCGGCTCTGGCGCATGCTGAACTAGCGGATGTCGCCGAACAGCGGCTTCTCGGGCGCCTTCTTGCCGGTCTCGCGCTCCCACGCCTCGAGCTGCTGGGCGAGCGCCTTGGCGAGCTCGAACACCTGCTCCGGGGGGATGCGGATGCGGCTGACCACCTGGCCGGGCACGAGGATCGACTCGGCGCCCGTCTCGCTGTCGGTGGTCGGCTGCGGCGGCTGGGTGAGCGCGACGAAGTCCATAACGAACACGTTGGGTGTGTGCCAGACGCTCGCGAAGTCCGCGAACAGGCCCGCGACGGCGGTCGGCGGCAGGTCGATCTTGAACGTGCGCGGGGTCTCGATTTCAGACATACGGTCAGTGTAGGGGTGCGACGGGCAGACCGAGTTCGTGGATGCTTCCGCTCGTCTCCCGCAGGGCGGCCGCCGACGCCCCGGTGCGTGCGGAGATCACCTCGGCGAGAATCGATACGGCCGTCTCCTCGGGGGTGCTCGCCCCGAGGTCGAGTCCGATCGGCGAGTGCAGGCGGGCGATCGCGTCGTCGCCCACTCCCCTGTCTCGCAGCGACGCGACACGACGCTCGTGGGTGCGCCGCGAGCCCATCGCCCCGACGAATGCGACGGGCAGCGTGAGCGCCTGCGCGATGATCTCGGCGTCGAAGCGGTCGTCGTGCGCGAGCACGCAGATGACGGTGCGCGCGTCGACCGGGGTGCGGGCGAGCCACGTGGTCGGCCATTCCACCACGACCTCCGCCGTGGGAAAGCGCGCCGCGGTGGCGAACAGCCCGCGCGGGTCGCACACCGTGACCCGGTAGCCGAGGGCGCTGCCGGCCGCGGCGAGCGCGACCGAGAACTCCATCGCGCCGAAGACGATGAGATGCGCGGGCGGTGTGGCCACTTCGAAGAACACGTCGACGAGCTCGCCGTCGCAGTCGATGGTGCGCAGAGCGGTCTCGCCGAGGGCGACGCGCGCGTCGAGCTCTGCGGCGATGCGGTCGTCGAAGCGGCCGGAGGTCTCGCCGAGCACCGTGGCGAGCCCGGCCGGCGCTCCCGCGGCCGCCGCTCGCAGCGCCGCCTCGACCTGCGGGGTCACGGCAGTGACCCGGATGCGCAGCTGGCCGCCGCAGGTGAGGCCGACCGAGAACGCCGTCTCGTCGCTCACCCCGTAGTCGACGGTGCGGGAGACGCCGTCGGCGAGCACGAGCTCGCAGACATCCACGACCGCCCCCTCGACGCAGCCGCCCGCGATCGAACCGATCACCGACTCGCCGTCGAAGGCCATCGACGTGCCGACGGTGCGGGGAGCGCTGCCCTCGATCGACACGGCGGTGGCGACCGCGAGCGTGCGTCCCGCATCGATCGCGGCGACGAGGCGGTCGGCAATCTCGAACATGTTCTCAAGCCTCGCACACGCATGTTTCGCAGGGGTCACGAATGCGCACGTCGGTAGAGTCGGCACATGAGCGATGCTTCCGACGACGTCCGGTACCCGCCCGAGCCCTGGTTTCTCGGCGGCTCCCTGCTCGTCTCGGTCTTCCTCGTGCCGGTCGCAGACCTCCCCCCGGGCTTCGCCAACCTGCCGATGATCCGGGTCGGCCGCCGCGCCGTCGTGGGCGCCGCATTCGCCCAGTACGTTCCCGGCGGTGTGCTCGCCTACGACGAGCTGCTGGTGGCCACCCCGGTGGCCGTGCGTGGACGACCGCGTCTCACGATTCCGCAGATCTGGGTCGACAGCCCGGCGTCGCTCGCGGGCGGGCGGGCGCTGTGGGGCATTCCCAAGCACCTCGCGACGTTCGAATCGACACGGACTGCGGATGCGGCATCCGTCACCGCGCACACCGCCGGCCCCGTGGCGGCGCTCTCCGCCCGTCTCGGGCGTGCGATCCCCGGATCCCACCAGCTCCCGATCCCGATCGAGCAGCGCAGCGCCGGCCGCCGCATCGTCTCCCACAACAAGGCCGTCGGACGTGTCACGGCAATGCGCGCCCGCTGGACCTTCGCCCCGGAGGGCGCGCTCGGCTACCTGCACGGGCGCCGGCCGCTCGTGAGCTTCGCCATTCGCGACGCGGCGATCGTCTTCGGCCTGCGGGTGGAACGCTCGTGACCGGCCGCCCGGTCGCGGTGATCACCGGCGGCGCCCGCGGGATCGGCCGCGCCATCGGCGTCGCCCTGATCGCCCGCGGCTACCGGGTGGTGCTCGGCGACCTCGACCTCGCCGTGACGCAGGCGACGGCGGCCGAGCTCGGCCCGCACGCGAGCGCGGTGCGGCTCGACATCACCGACCTCGCCCTGGTCGAGGAGGTCGTGGCGACACTGGAGCAGACCGTCGGCCCCATCGCGGTGTGGATCAACAACGCGGGCATCATGCCCACGGGCCGGTTCACCGAGCAGGATCCCTGGCTGTCGGGGCGCGTGGTCGACGTCAACTTCCGCGCGCTCGTCACGGTCACCGGTGTCGTCGTGGCCCACATGCTCGAGCGCAACGCCGGCACCGTCGTCAACATCGCGAGCGCGACCGGCATCAAGCCCATGGCGGGGCTCGCCGTCTACTCGGGGGCGAAGGCGGCGAATCTCGCCTTCAGCGACTCTCTGCGCCGCGAGCTGCGCGGCACCGGGGTGCGCATCCGCGTTGTGCTGCCCAACCTCGTCGCCACCGACCTGGGTGCGGGCATCACGGCCCCGCGGGGGTTCCGCGCGCTGACCGCCGACGACGTGGCGATGGCCGCCGTGCGTGCCATCGGCTCACGACGGTTCGCCGTCACCGTTCCCGGCTGGCTCGGCCCGTTGCTGCGCCTGTCGCGGCTGCTTCCGCACGCCGTGCAGGACTGGATCGACGACCGCGTCGACTCCGACCGCATCGGGCTGGGCGGCGATCCCGCGACGCGCGCTGCGTACCTGCGCCGGGTGCGCGACGAAGACCGCGAGCGCGACCGGCCGTCGGACGCCTGAGCGGTCGAGCGACGGCGGTCGCCTCACGGCCTGCCGTATCTAGCGCAGACCCTCGAGGTACACCGCGTCGCGGTCATACTCGTCTGCCTCGTCGAGCAGGTGCGGCTTGCCCAGCTCGACCGCCTTGTCGCGCGACATTCCGCCGAGGTCGTGCAGGCGGATGATGGCGACGCGCACCACGTCGGAGAACGTGGCATCCGACCCGTAGGCGGCGAGGATCAGAGCGACCCGCTCGCGCGCGTGGTCGATGCCGGGCGCCCCGTCGGGGGTGACGGCGGTGAGCGGCACGGCGCGGGTCGCGAAGTAGGCGATGTCCCAGAGCCGCGGCCCGGGCGAGCACATGTCGAAGTCGATCGCACCGACGATGTCGCCGTCGACGAAGGCGAGATTGTGCGGGGCGAAGTCGTTGTGGCAGATCACCTCGCTCGGCACCTTCGTCGCCGACTGCCAGACCGCGCCGTCGAGGCCGAACCCGATGCTCGCGTCGTGCAGCTGCCGCAGCCGTGCGGCGCCCTCGCGCAGAACGCTCTCGCTCCACACCCAGCCGGGAAGGGGATACAACGGCACGTCGCCGTGCACGAACGACAGCCGCTCACGGTCGCCCTCGATGCCGAGCGGGCGCGGCGCCCAGCTCACCCCGGCCATCGCCAGGTACGACAGGTAGCGGTGCACGGTGGGCGTCCACGGACCCCCGGTGCGCAGCACCGTGTCGCCCTCGCGCTCGACGTCGTTCATGTTGCCGCCCGAGAGCCGCCCGTCGCTGGAATCGGCGTCGGACACGGCGTTGGACACGGCGTCGGACACGGGCAGGGCTTCCATGCAGCCGAGCCTAGACGGCGACACCCACGAGCGCCGCGGTGCGCTCCCACAGCGCGGTCGCCAGAGCCGCGTCATCCGCCTGGGGATTGGTCGTGAAGTCGGGTTTGCGCTTCGTGTAGAAGCCGCCCGTCTTCCAGTCGACGCCCGGGGTGGTGCTGGCGAGCCAGACGAGGGTGTCTGCCCCGCGGTCGGGCGAGAGCAGGAAGAAGCCGAAGGTGTTGTAGAAGAAGCGCATCGGGCTCGTCGACTGGGTGGCGAACCCCGTGCGCACGACGCCGGGATGGAACGACGCGGCCGAGATGCCCGCGTCGCCGTAGCGGCGGTCGAGCTCGCGGGTGAAGAGGATGTTCGCGAGCTTCGCGTCGCCGTAGGCCTTGTTGGGCGAGTAGGCGCGCTCGTTGCCGAGGTCGTCGAGGTCGATGTGGCCGTACAGCCGGTTGGCGACGCTCGCCGTGGCGATCACCGTGGCCCGGCTGCTGACGAGGCGTTCGTTGAGCAGGGCGGTGAGCAGGAACGGCGCGAGGTGGTTGACCTGCAGGGTCGTCTCGAAGCCGTCGACGGTGAGCGTGCGGTCGCCCATAACGCCACCGGCGTTGTTGGCCAGAACGTCGATGCGCGGGTAGCGCTCGAGAAGGGCGGCGGCCAGTGCGCGCACGTCGTCGAGTCGGGAGAAGTCGGCCAGCAGGTGGTGGGCCCCGAGCTCCTTCGCCACCGCGGCGGTCTTCTCCGGCGAGCGCCCCACGATGACGACCTGATCGCCCGACGCGGCGAGCTTGCGTGCCGCCGCGGCCCCGATACCGTCGCTCGCGCCCGTGATGATGACGGTCTTGCCCGACATGGTGCCTCCCCCTGCGTCGCTTCCAGAGTAGGCGGCGCAGGGGGGAGGTGCTATTCGGCGGTCTACTTCGCGAGGAAGGCGAGCAGTGCCGCGTTGACCTCGTCGGCGTGGGTCCAGAGGAATCCGTGCGGGGCGCCCTCGATCTCGACGTACTCGCTCTCGGGAAATGCCTCGTGGAAGACGCGGCCGGTGGAGTCGATCGGCAGGATGCGGTCTTCGGTGCCCTGCACGATGATGCTCGTCACGCCGGAGGCGCGCACCTTGGCGACGTCGTTGCGGAAGTCCTCGATCCAGCTGGAGACCACGGCGTAGGCGGCGATCGGTGCGCTCGCGGTCGCGGTGTTCCAGCTGGCTGTGACGGCCTCCTGGCTGATGCGGCTGCCGAGGTTCTGGTCGAGGTTGTAGAAGTCCTGGTAGAAGCCGGTGAACCAGGCGAAGCGGTCGCCCTTGGCAGCGGCCTCGATGCCGTCGAAGACACTCTGCGGAACCCCGGTGGGGTTGTCGTCGGTGTGCACGAGGAACGGCTCGAGCGGCGCGAGGAACGCGACCTTGGCGACGCGGTCGGTGCCGTAGGTCGAGACGTAGCGTCCGACCTCCCCGGTGCCCATCGAGAATCCGACGAGAACGACGTCGGTGAGGTCGAGCGTGGTGAGCACCGTGTCGAGGTCGGCGGCGAAGGTGTCGTAGTCATAGCCGACGGTGGGCTGGCTCGACTTGCCGAATCCGCGGCGGTCGTAGGTGATCACGCGGTAGCCGGCGGCGAGGAGTTCACGCTGCTGGCGCTCCCACGACGTGCCGTCGAGCGGGTAGCCGTGGATGAGCACAACGGGCTGGCCCGAGCCGTGGTCTTCGTAGTGGAGTTCGATGGCGGTGGAGTTTTCCTGGCCGACGGTGATGACTGACATTGTGAGTCCTTCCTCGATACGGCTGAGAACGGTCGTTCTCAGGTCGTGATGCCTATACTAGAGAACGCTGGTTCTCAACGCAAGGTGGGTTTCGAATGGATGACGCAACGGCTCGTGAACTGGTCGTGAACGCCGCCGACCGGCTCTTCTACGGCCAGGGGATCCAGGCTGTGGGAATGGACGCGATCCGCTCCGAGGCCGGGATCTCGCTCAAACGCATGTACCAGCTGTTCCCCTCGAAGGAGACGATCCTCGCCGAGGTGCTGCGACGCCGCAACGAGGCCTGGACCGCCGGCGTGCTGCTCGCCGCCGAGGGCGCCCCGAACCAGCGCGAGAAGATCCTCTCCATCTACGACTTCCTCGCCGACTGGTTCGCCGAAGACGACTTCCGCGGCTGCGCCTTCATCAACTCCTTCGGCGAGCTCGGAGCCACCGCCCCGCTCGTCGCCGACGCGGCCCGGGCGCACAAGCTCGGCTTCCAGTCGTACGTGGCCGACCTCGTGCGCGACGCCGGCTGGCCCGCGCGGCTCGCGCCCCAGCTCGCCCTGCTGGCCGAGGGCGCGCAGACCACCGCGGCCATTTCGGGAACACCGGATGCCGCGGCCGACGCCCGCGCCGCCGCCGCCACCCTGCTCGACTCCGCCGCGATCCGCGCGTGAGCGTGCCCGTCGCACGCCGAAGCCACTTCGTCGACCTCACCCCGTTCCGCCGCAGCCCCGCCTTCTTCCGCCTCTGGCTGGGAACGGGCATCGCCGGCGTCGGCAGTCAGATGACCGTCGTCGCCGTCGGCCTGCACATCTACGACATCACCGGGTCGACCGGCGCCGTCGCGCTCGTCGGAGTCGTCGGGCTGCTGCCGATGATCCTCGCCGGCCTGTACGGCGGGGTGCTCGCCGACTCATTCGACCGGCGCATCGTGGCGATCATCGCGGAGACGGTGGCGTGGATCTCGGTGCTGGGCCTCGCCGGCCTGGCCTGGTTCCACATCGAGGTCCTGTGGTTCTACTACGTGCTCACGACCCTCACCGCCGTGGCAACCACCATCGTGAGCGCGACCCGGATGGCGATCGTGCCGCGTCTCGTCGACAAAGAACTGCTGCCCGCGGCATCCGCCCTCGGTGGCATCAGCATGGGCATCGCCATCACGGTCGGTCCGGCCCTCGCCGGGGTGCTCGTGGCGACCGTCGGCATCCAGTGGACGTACACGATCGACGCCGTGCTCTTCCTCGCCGCGTTCACCGGCATCCTCACCCTGCCCGCGATCGTGCCGGAGGGCGGCAGGGCGACCCGCGGCATAGGCGCCCTGCGCGAGGGGCTCGGCTTCCTCCGGCGAGCGCCGAACATCCGCCTCGGGTTTCTCATCGACATCGTCGCCATGACCTTCGGCATGGCGCGGGTGCTCTACCCCGCGGTCGGCGCCCTCGTGATCGGAGGCGGCGCGGTCACGGTCGGCATCCTGTTCGCGGCCGGCGCGGCCGGAACGCTGCTCAGCTCGCTCTTCTCCGGGCGGCTCGGCCACGTGCGCCGGCAGGGCCTCGCCATCCGCAACGCGGTTATGGCCTACGGCGGCTTTATGCTCGCCTTCGGTCTGGTGCTGCTGCCGCTCGGCACGCAGCAGAGCGGGTCGATCACCGACTCGCTCGGAACCGCCGACCTCCCCGCCCTCGTGCTCGCCGCACTCGCCCTCGCCGGGGCGGGCGCGGCCGACAACGTGAGCGCGGTGTTCCGCACCACGATGCTGCAGTCCGCGGTGCCCGACTCGATGCGCGGACGCACCCAGGGCATCTACATCGTGGTCGTCACCGGCGGCCCGCGGCTGGGCGACGCGTTCGTCGGCCTCGTCGTCGCGACCACGCTGCTCTGGCTGCCGTCGGTGCTCGGCGGCCTGCTGATCGTCTCGCTCGCGGCCGTGCTCGTCAGGCTGAGCCCGTCGTTCCGCGATTACGACGCCCTCGACCCGAAGGCCTAACGTTGAGCGCATGACTTCATTCGACCTCGTCGTGCGCGGCGCCTTCGTTCTCATCGGCGACAACTGGCGGGCGGCCGAGATCGGAGTGACCGACGGCGTGATCGCGGCGGTCAGCGCGACCCCGCTCGAGGGCGCCCACGTCATCACCCTCGCCGACGACGAGGTGCTCGTGCCCGGAATCGTCGACACGCACGTGCACGTCAACGAGCCCGGCCGCACCGAGTGGGAGGGCTTCTCGAGCGCCACGCGGGCCGCGGCCGCGGGCGGGGTCACGACCGTGATCGACATGCCGCTCAACAGCATCCCCGCCACGACCACGGTCGCGGCGCTCGCCACCAAGCGCGAGGTCGCCGCCGAGAAGGCCATGGTGAACGTGGGCTTCTGGGGCGGCGCCGTGCCGCAGAACCTCGGCACCCTGCGTGAGCTGCACGACGCCGGCGTCTACGGCTTCAAGGCGTTTCTCGCACCCAGCGGGGTCGACGAGTTCGACCACCTCGACGCCGAGCAGCTCGAGAGCGCGCTGGAGGAGATCGCCGGTTTCGACGGCCTGCTCATCGTGCACGCCGAAGACCCCGGAGTGCTCGACGCCCACGCGAACGAGGGCGGCGTCGACTACCACCGGTTCGTCGAGTCGAGGCCGGATGCGGCAGAGACCACCGCGATCGAACGCGTCATCGCCGGCGTGCGGCGCACCGGCGCCCGCGCGCACATCCTGCACCTGTCGTCGGCCGCGGCCCTGCCCGCACTGCGCGCCGCCCGCGCCGAGGGCCTGAGGATCACCGTCGAGACCTGCCCGCACTACCTCACCATGAGCGAAGAGCAGATCGCCGACGGCGCCACCCAGTTCAAGTGCTGCCCGCCGATTCGCGACGAGGCCAACCGTGATGCGCTCTGGCAGGCGCTGCTCGACGGCGACATCGACATCGTGGTCACCGACCATTCCCCCTCCACCCCCGAACTCAAGTTCGCCCACGGCGGCGACTTCGGCCTGGCCTGGGGCGGAATCGCCGGCCTGCAGCTCGGCCTCGCCGCCGTGTGGACCGAGGCCGCCCGGCGCGACATCCCCCTCGAGCGGGTTCTCGGATGGATGTCGAACGCCACCGCGCGCTTCGCCGGCCTCGAGTCGAAGGGGCGCATCGCGGTCGGCGCCGACGCCGACCTGGTCGTCTTCGCCCCCGACGCCACGTTCACCGTGCACGCCGACCAGCTGCTGCACAAGAACCCCGTGAGCGCCTTCGACGGGCGGGAGCTGCGCGGTGTCGTGCGCCAGACGCTGCTAGCGGGCCGACCGGTGGATGTCGCGGACGACGCCGAGCCGCACGGCGTGCTGCTGTCGCGCTGACGCTCGGCCGCGCCATCCGGCCACCGTCGTCCCGCCTGTAACACCCCGGTCACATGGCAGTGGCAGAATCACGGCATGGCAATAATTTTGGGCGACCACCAATACGGCAAGGCCGAGAATCGTGTGGTGCGCATCTACCGCGACACGGCACGGCACGAGATTCGCGACCTCAACGTGAGCACCGCCCTGCGCGGCCCCTTCGACCCCGCCTACCTCACGGGCAACCAGACGAACGTGCTGCCCACCGACACCCAGAAGAACACCGCGTTCGCGTTCGCGAAGTCGAAGGGAGTCGAGTCGATCGAGTCCTTCGGGCTCGAGCTCGCCCGGCACTTCGTGCACGATGTCGCCCCCGTCGAGGGCGCCCGCATCGAGGTCGAGGAGTACGCGTGGGAGCGCGCGGTCGTCGACGGCGTCGAACACGACCACACCTGGCTGCGCAAGGGGCAGGAGACCCGCACCGCCGCGGTCACCGTCGATGCGACCGGCGAGCACGTGATCGGCGGCTTCAAAGACCTCGTGCTGCTCAAGTCGACCGGCAGCGAGTTCGCGGGCTTCCTCAGCGACGAGTACACGACCCTCGAAGAGACCCACGACCGCGTGATGGCCACCTCGCTCGTGGCCCAGTGGCGATTCACCTCGGTCGACGTCGACTGGGAGAAGACCTACGCCGGCATCAAGCACATCATGGTGAAGGAGTTCGCCACCCTGCAGTCGCTCGCCCTGCAGCAGACGCTCTGGCACATGGGCCGCTCGGTGCTCGAGGCCTATCCGTTCATCGCCGAGGTGCGCCTCAAGGCCCCGAACAAGCACCACTTCGTCGTCGACCTCTCGCCGTTCGAACTCGACAACCCCGGCGAGGTGTTCATCGCCGCCGACCGGCCCTACGGGCTGATCGAGGCGACGGTGCTGCGCGACGACGCCCCCGATGCCGGCGACGCCTGGCGGATCTCGGCGGGACTCGCATGAGCGACACGATCGAACCCACGGATGCCCCGACTCAGGCCGAGACCGATGCGAAGTGGCTCGCCAGGGCCATCGAGTTGGCGACCCTCAACGTCGCAAACGAGGGAGGCCCGTTCGGCGCCGTCATCGTGCGTGACGGCGAGCTCATCGCCGAGGGCCAGAACCGCGTCACGGCGAACCTCGACCCCACCGCGCACGCCGAGGTCACCGCGATCCGCGCCGCATGCCAGGCCGTGGGCGAGTTCTCGCTCGCGGGCATGACCCTCTACACCTCGTGCGAGCCCTGCCCGCTGTGCCTGGCGTCGGCGTTGTGGGCGCGACTCGACCGCGTGGTCTTCTCGGCCGATCGCGACGACGCCGCGCGCGGAGGCTTCGACGACCGCGAGTTCTACGAGCTGTTCGCCCGCGACCGGTCGACGTGGGGCATGGCGATCGACAGCGTGCGCACCGAGAACGCGCCGGAGCCGTTCGACGCCTGGCTCGATCAGGGCGCGCGCACCGACTACTGAGCCGATTCGCCGGTTGTGCGAGCCGCCCACCGGTCGGCAGCCCGCCGACCCCGCGCCAGTCGAGCATTGCTTGGGCGCCAGTTTGGGACACGCGCTACAGCGCGCGCTGTAGCTTTCGTCCCAAACTGTAGCGCAAGCGAATCTCGCGACCGGGCTAGTCGTTCTTGTTCTTGTTGCCCTTGCCCGGCTTGTCGTCGTCGTCGTCCTCGGCGGCCTGCTCCTCTGCGGCCTTGTCGATGGCGGCCTGGTCTGCGAGGGCCTTGTCTGCGGCGGCTTTGTCGGCCGCGGCCTTCGCCGCTGCCGCGACGCGCTCGGCGAGGTCGGCGCGAACGAGGTCGATGGCCGCCTGAACGTCCGCCGAGCGCTCGTCGCTCACGTCGCCGCTCTTCTTGGCGCCGTCGAGGCGCGCTTGCAGGGCATCGAGTTCTGACACGGCGGCGGCGAGATCGTTCGCGGCCGCGTGTTCCGCGACCAACTGTACGGAGGCCTGCATCCCCTGCGCGGCCTCGTCGCTCACGGCGGGCGCCGCTGCGCAGGCCGTCAGTGCGGCACCCGAGACGAGCACCACCATGATCGCTGCAGCTATTCGTCGTCTCACGGTGTCACGCTCTCCATCAGTTGCTCGAGGTGGATGCCGAGGGCCCCGCCGTTCTCGGGGAGGGGCGCCGGCGGAGTCGATTCCGAGGTGCCGCCGCTCGAGAGCGCGTTCCAAGCGAAGCCGCCGACGGTGAGCGCGGCGAGTACGGCCGCGATCGCGAGCACGATCCGCATCGGCGGGCGGTTCCGTTTCGACGAGGGGGGCGTCGCCGTGGGCTCGCCGGGCGGGGTGAGCACAACGGTCTCGCCGTCGGACGATGCGGGCAGCACACGAGTCGACGCGTCGAAGGCCCGGGTCGGTGCGAGCGTCTCGGGCGAACCCGGCTTCTCGGCTGCGCCCAGCGCAGCGGTCGCGCCCAGCGCCTCGGTCGCACCCAGCGCCTCGGTCGCACCCAGACCCTCGGTCGCACCCAGCGCCTCGGTCGCACCCAGCGGCTGCGTGGACTCGAGCGCCTCGGTGGCGTCCAGCAGGCCGGCGACGCCGAACGGCTGCGTCTCGTGCGTGCCCAGGCTGTCGGTCGCCGCATACATGCCGCGCTCGATCCTGCGCGCGATCTCGACGACCTCGAGGGCGGTGGGACGCGCCTCGGGGCTGCGGGCGGTCATCCCCCGCAGCAGTGCGACCCAGTCGGCGCCCAGCGTGCCCGGGATCACCGGGTCGCTCACCAGTCGGGCCGAGAGCGACTCGATCATCGAGCCCTCGAACGCGCGCACGCCGGTGAGGGCCTCCAGTGTGACGAGGCCGAGCGAGTAGATGTCCGACGGCGAGCCGGGAGCGACGCCGCGCGCCTGCTCGGGGCTGAGGTACGCGGCGGTGCCGATGATCGTGCCCGGCATCGTGAGCCGGGTGCTGTCGATGAGGTAGGCGATTCCGAAGTCGCTCAGCTTGGCGCGAAACTCGATCGCGCTCTGGGCAGACGGGTTGAGCAGGATGTTCGCGGGCTTCACGTCGCGGTGCACGACTCCGTTGCCGTGCACCACGTGCAGGGCCTCGGCGAGGTCGACGACCATCTGGGCGACGTCGAGCTCGGCGATCGGGCCGCGTTCGATGCGCTCCTTGAGCGTCGGCCCCTCGACGAGCTCCATCACCAGGAACGACTGGCCTACGCCGTCGCCGGTGTCGACGTTCGCGTCGAACAGCGTGACGAGGGCGTGGTGGTTGAGAGAGGCGAGCAGCTGGATCTCGGATGACTCACGCCCGAGTCCCGCCGTGCCCTCACTGTCAATCGTGAACACCTTGAGGGCGACGCTGCGACCCAACGGAACGTCGATCGCCCGGTAGACCGAGGCCATCCCGCCGCGACCGAGCAGCGACTCGACCGTGTAGCGACCGCCGATGACGGTGCCTGCGGCGAGGCCGAGCGCGCGAGAGGAGTCCATTTGTCAACGGTAACCCACTCGGAACGCGGTCAGTACGTGAGCGAAGTCAGTGCTAGAGCAGGGTCAGTCCTCGAGCGCCTGCCCACGCAGGTCGGGCAGGGTGAGGGCCGTGACCGCGGCGATCGCGAACACCGCCGCGAACACCCCGAACGGCAGCGCGACACCGCCGAGCGCGAGCAGCAGCGGCACGCACAGCGGGGCGATGATCGACGCGAGTCGTCCGAACCCGGCCGCCCACCCGGCCCCCGTGCCCCGCACGCGGGTCGGGTAGAGCTCGGGCGTCACGGCATACAGCGCGCCCCACGCCCCGAGGTTGAAGAACGACATCATCGAGCCGAAGACGAGGATCGCCGTCACGTCACCGGCTGTACCGAAGAGTCCGGCCGAGACGGCCGACCCGGCGAGGAACACGGCGAGGGTGACGCGGCGTCCCCACTTCTCGACGAGCCACGCCGAGACGGCGTAGCCGGGCAGCTGCGCCAGGGTGATGAGCAGGGTGTACTCGAACGACCGCACGAGCGAGAAGCCCTGCGCCACGAGCAGGGTCGGCAGCCAGATGAACGCGCCGTAGTAGGCGAAGTTGACGCAGAACCACACGATCCAGAGCGAGACCGTGCGGCGGCGCAGGCGGGCACCGAACAGCGTGGCGATCGGACGTTCGGCGGTGACAGCCGGCGCGGGAGGGTCGACCGCGACCGGCGGGGAGGTCAGCCCCGCGGCATCCTCGAATTCGGAGACGATCTTCTCGGCCTCGGCGTGCCTGCCCTTGGCCTCGAGGAACCGCACGGATTCGGGCAGTCCCAGCCGCACGACGATCGCCCACACCGCAGGCACGGCGCCGAGGGCGAGCGCCCAGCGCCAGCCGTTGTCGCTCGTCGGAACGACGAAGTAGCCGATGAGGGCGGCGGCGGTCCAGCCGACCGCCCAGAACGATTCGAGAATGACGATGATGCGGCCGCGGATGCGCGCCGGCGCGAACTCGCTCACGAGGGTCGACGCGATGGGAAGCTCGGCGCCCAGACCGAGCCCCACGAGGAAGCGCAGGGCAATGAGCGCTCCGATCGACCACGAGAGCGCGGAGAGGCCGGTGAAGACGCCGTAGACGAGGAGGGTGAGGGCGAACACCTGTCGTCGCCCGAGCTTGTCGGCGAGCAGGCCGCCGAGGCTCGCGCCGATCGCCATCCCGAGGAAGCCGGCCGAGGCCACCCACGACAGGTCGGAGGGTGCGACCTGCCACACCACCACGAGCTGTGCGATGACGAACGAGATGAGTCCGACGTCCATCGCGTCGAGCGCCCAGCCGATGCCGCTGCCGCCGAGGAGGCGCGAGTGCTTGCGCGTCCACGGGAGCGCGTCGAGTCGTTGCGACCGCGTGCGGCCGGTGGTCGTCTGGGTCACGGCGCTCAGCTTCCGCGGTAGGTCGAGTAGGCGAACGGGCTGAGCAGCAGGGGCACGTGGTAGTGCGCCGTGGCATCCGTCAGCTCGAAGTCGATGGTGACCCTCGGGTAGAACCCGTCGACGCCCGAGGCGGCGAAGTAGACGCCCGTCTCGAACACGATGCGGTACTCCCCCGTCGGCAGGGCGTCGGGTCCGAGATCGGCGATCCGGCCGTCGTCGTCGGTCGCACCCGCTGCGACGGGAGCGCCCTCGGCGTCGTACAGCGCGACGGCGACGCCGACCGCGGGCCGGCCGAGCGCAGCGTCGAGCACGTGCGTCGTGATGTGGCTCACAGTTCTTCTCCGAACAGCTTCTCGAGGCGCAGCAGCGCGATCTCGCGCAGCTGCTCGCCGACGATCTCGAGCTCGGTCGCGTTGGGCAGTTCGAGGCGGCGGGTGAGCTCGTCGAGGATCTCGGCGCGGGTGCGCCCGGCCGCGCGGATGATGAACACGCGTCCGAACCGCTCCTCGTAGGCCTCGTTGCCCGCGGCGATCTGCGCGGCGACGTCGGCGGCCGCGTCGCCGAGGCCCGCCTGCTCGCTGCGGCTGAAGTTCTGGGCGGCACCCTCGCCGACGGGCTTCTCCCCGATGCGCGGATGATGCGCGATAGCCTCGTCGATCTCGAACGGGCTGAGCGGCGTCGCGGCGTCTGCGGCGACGGCGAGCAGTTGCGCCACCGACTCGAACGGGTAGCGCGTGGCCACCTCGTCGATCCAGCGGTTCACGGACAGGCTGGCGGCGAGGCCCTCACGAAGGGCGTCTTTGCTGACGTTCATCATTGTCTGCCTAACATTACCCATGAGCATCACCGGGATCGTGTTGGCGGCGGGAGCCGGTACCCGAATGGGCACCCCGAAGGCGCTGCTGGCGACGCCGGGCGGCGAGTCGTGGGTGGCCGTGGCGTGCGGGTTGCTGCTCGACGCGGGGTGCGATCGGGTCGTGGTGGTGCTGGGCGCATCCGCGTCTTCGGTGAATGTTCCGACGGATGCCTCGATAACGACGATCGTCAACGCCGACTGGGCGAGCGGCATGGCCTCGTCGCTGCGCGTGGGGCTCAAGGCGGCCGCGCTCGAAGGATCGCCGGGTGACGCGGCCCTGGTGACCGTGGTGGACATGCCCGAGCTGCCGGTCGCGGTCGCCCGGCGCGTCGTCGCGTCGGGGGCGCCGCTGGCCCGCGCCGTCTTCGAGGGGCGGCCGGGGCATCCGGTGCTCATCGCCGCCGAGCACTGGGCACCGATCTCCGCGTCTGTGTCAGGCGACCACGGGGCCCGCGCCTATCTCGACGAGCACGGGGTCGCCGACGTGGAGTGCGGCGACCTGTACGACGGGCACGACGTCGACCGGTAGTCGCGGTGCCGCTGGTGGAATCTCAGGGCTGCGCGCCGGCAAGCACTCCGGTCTGCGCACCGGTCGATTCCGCACCCTCGAACGGCGCCCAGGCCGGCTCGCGCAGTGCCGGGCAGTGTTCGGCGGTCGGGTTGCGGGCGATGTGGATGATGCGGTCGAGTGCATCGCGTGCCGCGGCCAGGTCGTCCATCGCGGCGGTGATGCGGGCCCGCTCGGCCTCGAGCAACGCGAACGCCTCGGCCGACGCCTCTCCCGAGTCGACGCACGGGAGCACCTGCTGGATCGTGCGGCTGGCGAGTCCCGCGGTGAAGAACTGCTGGATGAGCCGCACACGTTCGACGGCCGGCTCGGCGTAGGTGCGCTGCCCGGCGGAGGTGCGTTCGGACGAGAGCAAACCCTGCTCCTCGTAGTAACGGAGAGACCGGGTGCTCACTCCGGCCCGCTCTGCGATGTCGCCGATTCTCATTGTGCGCCGGTCTCCGAATTCGTTGTGTCTGATTTTCTTGCCCTTGACGTCAATGTCAGGTACTAGCGTAGCCGACGTTGGGTCGTCACCGGCCCGCTTCACGCCGAAAGAAAGCACCTCCACATGAACATCACCAACCAGATCGCCCTCGTCACCGGAGCCAACCGCGGCATCGGCGAAAAGTTCGTTCTCGAACTGCTCGAGCGCGGAGCCGCCAAGGTCTACGCCACCGCTCGCCGCCCCGAGCTGCTGAACTTCGATGACAGCCGGGTGGTGCCGCTGCGTCTCGACCTGCTCGACAACGAGTCCGTCCTGGCCGCCGCGGCGGCCGCGAGCGACGTGACGCTGCTCGTCAACAACGCCGGCATCTCCACCGGCGCCCTCCTCGTCACGGGCGACCTCGTCGACGCGCGCCGCGAAATGGACACCCACTTCTGGGGCACGCTCGGCACGATCCGCGCGTTCGCTCCGGTGCTCGAGGCGAACGGCGGCGGCGCGATCGTCAACGTGCTGTCGGCGCTGTCGTGGTTCGCGGCCCCCGGCGCCGGGGCGTACGCCGCGGCGAAGGCCGCCGAGTGGAACATGACCAACGCTGTGCGGCTCGAGCTCGCGTCCCACGGCACGCTCGTGCAAGGGGTGCACCTCGGCGCCGCCGACACCGACATCATGGCGGAGTACGACGGGCCGAAGATCGACCCCAGAGACGTGGCGCGCGCATCTCTCGACGGTTTGGCCTCGGGTTCGATCGAGGTCGTCGTCGACGACTGGAGCGCCATGGTCAAGGCGTCACTGGCGAGCGACCCGGCGGTCTTCTACAAGCAGATGTCCGAGATCCTCGGCTAGACGATCGCGGCGTGCAGCCCGCTGCACGCCGCGACCCGGGTCGGCTGCGCTCTAGACGGCGACAGCCCTACCGCGCCTCGCGCGCGGCGTTCTCGACGTGGAGTGCGGAAACCTGAACGACGGACACGACGTGGACGCTCCGAGGCTCCTGAACTGAAGGACACCGGCCGGCAGTGCCGGTCTGATCGCTCTAGCCCATGGCGTTCCAGTGGTAGCGGCCGCCTGCGTCGGCGCCCTTGCCACCACAGACGTAGGTCTTTCCGTTGGCCGCGACACCGGACGCACCCACTGAGGCGTCGGGGCAAAACGCGCCGGGACTCACGGCGGCCGGTGCGGGCGCAGGAGCCGGTGCTGGAGCGGGAGCCGGTGCCGGAGCTGGTTCTGGTGCTGGAGCTGGAGCGACAGGAACTGGCTCGACGACTGGGGTCGGCACCACCAGCGGCACGACGGTCAACGTGACGGTGGCGCCGTCGGCCGCCTCGGCAGAGCCTCGTGGAGACTGGGTCGAGACTATCCAGTCGCCCGAGTGACCGATCGCGTCGCCAGACTCCGTCTCGAGCGCGACCCTGAACCCGGAAGCCCGCAGCATCGCCTCTGCGTCGCTGGATGATTCGCCCACGACATCGTCGACAGTGAGCGGTGTGCCCGTTGGCGACGCGACTAGAGCACTCGGTGCCGCCTCGATCTTTCGCGGTGTCGCGACGGGGTTCGCGCTCGCACCAACGATGATCGCCACGACTGCCACTGCGGCCATGATGCCGCCGGTCTTCCGGGTCGTCAGCACGCGGGCCCACGTTCGTCTTCCGGTGATCAACGAGTACAGTCCTACGACCAGGGCCACGACGCCCAGCCACACGAGAAACGAGCCGACGCCTCCGGCAAGCGACGTGAGCAGCACGATTGCGATGACCGCACCGACTATCCAACCCGGGAGATTGCTCGGCCCTTTATCGGCGGTGGGAGCCTGGGGCGAGTAGGTCAGCTCGGTCCACTGCGTGCCGTCCCACCAGCGCTGACCATTCTCTGTGGCATACCATCCGGCAGGGGGAAGTTCAGTCGACGGCACCGGCGCTCCTTGATTGACGCTCATTCGAGCCTTTGCAGCGTAGTTCGGCGTCGAAAGTTCGAGTAGCCCTCATTTAGGGGGCGGCACATCGCCCTCTCGCGTGAGATGACGCGCCCCGCCCTCGCGCGCGGCGGCCTCGAGCCGGTCGCGGTAGCCGTCCCACCATTCCTGCTCGACCTCGGGCAGGTTGCTGTTGTCGGCGCGCACCCCGGCGGCGCCGTCGACGAGCTCGCGCACGATGTCGGCGTGGCCGGCGTGACGGTGGGTCTCGGCGATCATGTGCACGAGGATCTGGTGCAGCGTGACGTCGCGGGTCTCCTCCCGCCACCAGGGCACCACGCCGGGAGCGTCGAGCGCGAGGGCCGCGACGGTAGCGTCCGAGCTGGCCCAGACGCGCTTGTAGAGGGCGACGACGTCGTCGCGGGACTCGTCGGCGGTCGCCCACATGTCGGCGTTGGGCTCGGCGTCGTCGTCGAGCCAGGGCAGGTTCTCGGGGAAGGGGCGGCCGAAGACGTCGGCGAGATACCCGGCCTCGGTGCTCGCCACGTGCTTCACGAGACCGAGCAGATTGGTGCCGGTCGGCACGAGCGGCCTGCGGATGTCGTACTCCGAGAGCCCCTCGAGCTTCCAGAGCAGGGCGTCGCGTCCCTCCTGCAGATATCTGAGCAGCACGGCCTTCTGGGCGTCATCGGTCATGGGTTCACCCTCGCAGATCGAGTGCGCCTCGACAACGCCGGCACCCATCGCCGAGGCGACACTTGCGACTTCCGCGTGTTCCCGGAGGCGCGGAACGTGCGGAACTCGCAAATCGCCTGGCGGGGCGGGGCGGGCTCGAGGCCGGGGCGAGGCGGCGGCGCGGCTATACCGCGGCTCGCGCGCGCCGCCCCCTCTTGCCCGCCATGAGCGGCACCAGCTGGGAGAGGAAAACCGCCGCCGCCACGATTCCGGGCAGCCCGCCCGCGAGTCCCGGCTCCGTGATCGGTTCGTCGACGACGGCCGCGACGACCCCGCCCGCGGTCAGCGCGAGCGAGCCCGCGATCAGCGCGAGCGACAGCACCGAGACGGTGTGCGCGCCTTTTCGGCGCGCTCGGTACAGCGCGAGGGCGATGCCCGCTCCGGCGGCGCCGACGACGAGCGCGATCGTCGAGACTACCGCGGCGGGGTGCGCGTCGCTCTCGAAGCCGACTAGCCCCACACCGTTCTTGCCCGCGAGGAAGAACACGATCTCGCGGTCGATCGTCGGATAGACCACGAGCAGGTAGAACGGGTGAACGACCGCCGCGAGCACCGCCCAGCCCAGCACCCACCGCACGACACCGCGCGTGTTCCACCCCGGGATGTCGCTTGCGGACTGCTGCTCTACCCGACTAGACCTCATTTCCGCAGTCTAGGCGCGCGTCCGCTCACTCCAGTTCGTCGAGCTCGCGGTACGCGTCGCCGATCGCGGCGATGCGCGCCCTACCTCCGGCGAGGTTCGCGCCGAGCACCGCGGCCGCGAGCAGGCTGATCAGGCTCGCCGCGGCGGCGTAACTGTCGAAGGCGGTCACACTGTCGACGGGGCACTCGATCACGATGTCGCCGCGAAGCCGCCCCGAGTCGGTGAGCACGATACTGCGGGCCGCGGATGCCTCGACCAGCGCCACCACCCGTGCGAAGCCCTCGGGGCGACGTCGAAACCCGACGAGCACCACCACGTCGTCCGCGGTCAGCGCTGCCAGCTCCTCGCCGATCGACTGCCCCGGAAGTGGTGCGAGCACAACGCCGTCGCGCGCCTGCGCGAGTTGCTGCCGCAGGTGCAGGGCCATCGGGTAGCTGTTGCGAAAGCCCACGACGATCACCCGGCGCGCACCCGCGATGAGCGCGGCGGCGGGCGCGAGGTCGAGGCCCACCAGAGCCGCCCGCAAGTTCGCCAGTTCGCGGTCGAGGTGCTCGCCGTAGCTGGTGGGGGTGACGCTCGCGATCGGGGTTCCGGAGGCGCGAAGGGCCCGCACGTGGTCGCGCAGCTCGTCGGCGTTCTCGAAGCCGAGCCGGCGGTAGAGCCGGCTGACGGTCGCCTTCGAGACCCCGCTGAGCCGGGCCACCTCGGTCGCGTTGTAGACGGCGAGGTCGGCGAGGTGGTCGCGCATAAAGTCGGCGGCGCGCTGCTCCTGCGGCGCGAGGTCGCGGTAGGTCTTCTCGATGCGGGCCGCGAGCGCTTCGACGGGCTCAGCGACCGCGGCTCCGGCCCCTGAGCCTGTCGAAGGGCCGGAGCCCGAGCCTGAGCCTGTCGAAAGCCCCGTCACGAGCGCGACGCGACCAGGTCGCGCACCGTCGCCTCGTACGCGTCGAGTGCCGCCGCGACATCCGCTTTTTTCACAGCCTCGTCGGGGTGGTGGCTGATCCCGCCGCGGCAGCGCAGAAACAGCATCGCGATGGGGGTGACCGCGACGACCGCGACCCCGTCGTGCCCGGCGCGGCTCCAGAACGCCATCGGGTTCTCGTCGCCGGTGGCCCGGATTCCCGCCGCGACGGCGTCGCGCAGGCCGAGGTCGCAGCGCACCGCGTCGGCGCGGTAGATCTCGGTCGTGTGGAAGGCGAGCCCCCGGCGCTCGGCGATCTCGTGCGCGGCCTCGAACAGCAGGCGCAGGCAGTCGTCGCGGTCGTCGTCGAACTCGGCGCGCAGGTCGAGGCTGAACTCCACCCGCCCGGGGATCACGTTGACCCCGCCGGGGAACGCCTGCAGGCGTCCGACGGTGCCGATCACGCCGCGCTCCTTCGACAGCCGCTCGACCTCGATCACGAGCTCGCTCGCCCCGACGAGCGCGTCACGACGCCGGTCGAACGGGGTGCCGCCGGCGTGCCCCGCTTTGCCGACCATGCTGAGCGTGAAGCGTCTCGCCCCGGCGATGCTCGTCACCACGGCGAGACGACGGTCGGCATCCTCGAGAAAGGGCCCCTGTTCGATGTGTGCCTCGAGATAGCCGACGAGGTTCTCCGGACGGCGGAAGGCGCTCGGCAGGCGCGCCGGGTCGAGCCCGAAGTCTTGGAAGGCCTCGAACAGGGTGATGCCGTTCTTGTCGGCGAGGTTCCACCAGTCGTCGTTCCAGGTGCCAGCGAGCGCGCGGCTGCCGAGCAGCGCCGTGCCGAAACGGGTGCCCTCCTCGTCGCTGAACGCGACGACCTCGATGGCGAACGGCAGGTCGAGACCAGAGTCGCGGATGCGGCCGACGACCGCGATCGCGAGGAGCACCCCGAGCATGCCGTCGTAGCGCCCGGCATCCGGCACCGTGTCGATGTGGCTTCCGAGCAGCAGCGCCGGCAGGTCGGGCTCGCGGCCCTCGAGGCGGCCGCACTGGTTGCCGGCCGCGTCCTGCCAGGTGGAGAGGCCGGCTTCGCGCATCCATCCGGCGACGAGGTCGTTCGCGGCACGGTGTTCGGGCGACAGGTGCACGCGTTCGAGAAACTCGGGGTTGCTCGAGATCGCGGCGAGCTCGTCGCAGCGGTCGAGCAGCAGTTGGGCGGCGGTCTCGCTCATGATGCCTCGTTCCTATTCCGACGCGTACATGTCGAGGGCGGCGCCCACGCCGCTGCCCGCGGTGACGGCGACTCCGCCGCGGCGGAGCACCTGTTCGAGCGCTGCGAGAGTGAGCAGAACAGTGTCGCGGCGTGCGTTGTAGCCCATCGTGCCGATGCGCCAGACCCGGCCGTGCAGGGGGCCGAACGACGTGCCGATCTCGATGCCGAAGTCGTTCAGCATCGCCGCGCGGGCCCCGTCGCCGTCGATGCCGGCCGGGATCTCGACGCCGACGACGTTGTTCATCTTGTGCTTCTGGTCGCCGAAGAGCGTCAGCCCCATGGCGGTGAGCCCGGTCGCCATCGCGGTTCCGTGCAGGCGGTGACGGTCGATGGCCTCGGGGATGCCCTCGTCGACGAGCAGCCGGGCGCACTCGCGCGCGCCGTAGAGGGCGGTGGTCGCCTCGGTGTGGTGGTTGAGCCGCTTCGGCCCCCAGTAGTCGAGGATCTGGCTGAGGTCGAAGTAGTTGCTGCGGATCGGGCTCGCCGACACGGCGTCGCCCTCGACGCGGATGCCCGCCTCGATGCTCTTGCGCGAGTCGACCAGGGCGACGGCCTTGGCCGAGAGGGTGATCGGCGCACTGCCCGACGGGCCGCCGAGGCACTTCTGCAGGCCGGCGGTCGCGACGTCGACTCCCCAGGCGTCGGCCTCGAACCGGTTGCCGCCGAGGGAGGCCGTGGCGTCGGTGTAGAAGATCACGTCGTTGTCGGCGCACAGCGCGCCGATCTCCTCGAGCGGCTGCGCGAGCGTCGTCGACGTGTCGCCGTGGACGATCGCGAGCACCTTGGGTCGCACCTCGGCGATCGCGGCGGCGATCTGCTCGGGGGTGAACACGGTGCCCCACTCGGTCTCGATCACGTGCACCTCGGCGCCGCAGCGCTCGGCGATCTCGCGCAGCAGGTGGCCGAAGCGGCCGAAGATCGGAACGAGCACACGGTCGCCGGGCTCGATGAGCGAGACGAGGGCGGCCTCGATGCCGGCGCGGCTCGTGCCGTCGACGAGCAGGGTGGCCTGGTTGCGGGTGCGGAAGACGCCGCGGTAGAGCTCCATCGTCTCGTTCATGTAGGCGGTCATCGCCGGGTCGTACTGGCCGACGAGTTGGGCGCTCATGGCACGCAGCACACGGGGGTCGGCGTTGATCGGGCCCGGGCCCATCAGCAGTCTCTGCGGCGGGTTGATCGGTTCGAATGTCATGCGCGCTCCCGGTGAATCATCTGTTCCAGAGTTTCAGGCTACTGGAACAGATGTTTCAGCGGGGTTACGGTTGACGCACCACCCGGTAGGGCTACGAGCTCAGGCGAGCGCGCTGTGGAACTTCGACCCCGTCGTGATCGTTCCGATGTCGCCGAAGCGCGGGCCGATCACGCACAGGCCGACGGGCGCGCCGTCGACCGTCAGCGCGGGCACCGACAGCGCCGGCCGCCCGGTGATCCCGGCGATGCAGGTGAGCCGCAGGGTGCTGGCGCGCGTCTGCTCGATGGTCGCGGCATCCGCCGTCGTCGACGGTGCGGTCGACGACGCGGACGGCAGCAGCAGGATGCGCCCGTCGAGTGCGCGCTCGATCGCGATGCGCGCGGCGGAGAGCGCCACCCGCGCCTGCGCCTCGTCGCGCCCGGTGATTCTCGAGGCCGCGGCGAACCGGGCGGCGATGTCGTCGCCGAGGGCGCCGGGGTGCGCGTCGATCCAGTCGCCGTGCGTCGCCCACGCCTCGGCGGCCTGAACGATGCGGAAGATCTCGAACAGCTCGTCGACGTCGCCGAGTTCGACGCTCGCGAGGTCGGGCAGCAGCTCGGCCCCCTCGAGCGTGCCGATCGCCGACTCGAACGCGGCACGGACGCCCGGCGCGGCCTGCGCGTTCAGCCCGGGCGCCACGGCGTAGCGACGGGTCGGCGGCAGCACCTGCCGCGACAGGTCGAGCGAGGCGGTCGCGGCGGCGCGCATCGTCCAGGCCTCGCGTGTGAGCCAGCCGACCGTGTCGAAGCTCGGGGCGAGGGGCAGCAGTCCGTCGACGCTCACCGCGCCGTGGGTGGTGCGCAGACCCCAGAGCCCCTGGTACGACGCGGGCACGCGCAGCGATCCGCCGGTGTCGGTGCCGAGGCCGATCGACGCCTGGCCGAGCGCCACGGCCGAGGCGGGTCCGCTCGTCGATCCGCCCGGGATCGCGCCGGGCACCGCGCCGTTGGGCGGGGTGCCGTAGTGCGGGTTCTTGCCGGCGATGCTGTAGGCGAACTCGTCGGTGCGGGCGATGCCGGTGATGCTGGCGCCGGTGTCGAGAAGGTTCTGCACGGCGGTGGCGTTCTTCGCCGCGGGGGTCGACTCGGCGAGGTAGGCGGGCACTCCCCCGCCCACGGCGAAGCCGGCGACGTCGAAGAGGTCTTTCACCGCCACGGTCTGGCTCGCGAGCTCGGGGGTGTCGGCGCCGGCGACGAGCGGTGTGCCGACGATGCGCCACACCGTCGAGTTCACGGCGGGCGCGGGCAGGCTCACGTGGGCGACCGCCACGACCCATACGCCGTCGATGCGCCGCCACAGCTGGGTCTGCTGGCCGCGTCCGCCGGTGGTGGGTGCCGTCACGGCTATGACCATGGCGGCATCCGCGTCGATCTCCCGCACGTCGACCGAGACGATCTCGCGGCGGGGCGCTCCCCCGCGTCCCTTGCGGAACGCGCTGATCGCGTCGTGGCCGCGCAGGATGCCGGCGGCGTCGCCGCGCAGGGTGTCGGCGCCGGGGGCGAACAGCCGGTCGAGCACCGCGAGGTCGTTGTTCATCAGCGCGGTCTCGTACTGCCAGAACGCGTCGAGCAGGCCGTCGCTCATTCGAAGTCCGCCACACGGATGCGGGCGTGCACGCCCTTCACGAGGTCGACGACCTGCGAGATGTCGAAGTCGGTCGCGGCGCTCAGGTAGGCGTAGGCGTGGGCCGCATCCATGTCGAACCGGGCCTGCAGGAGGCCGATCGCGGCGCGCACGCAGTTCTGCACCGCCTCGTCGAGGTCGGGGCTCATGCCCGTGGGGATGAGAAACTCGTGCGTCTCGGCGAGCGGGCCGGCGATCGCGCCGAATGCCTCGACCGCGTCGGCCTGGGCGACGACCTCGAAACGCAGCGTCACCCGCAGCGATGCCTCCATCGCGGTGAGGGCGACCTCGCCGTCGCCCTGCGCGAAGTGCGGGTCTCCCACGTAGGCGAGCGCCCCGGGCACCTGCACGGGCAGGTAGAGCGTCGATCCGACGGTGAGCAGGTTGATGTCGATGTTGCCGCCGTGGGCGCCGGGCGGCACCGAGTGCGGTCGTTCGTCGCCCGCCACGGCGACCCCCATGATCCCGAGGAACGGGGCGAGCGGGAACCGCACGGTGTGTTCGCCGCCGAGCACGCGCGGCATCGTTCCGAAGTCGCCGTCGACGGCCGCGAACACGCTCACCGTGTGCTCGCCCTGCGGGTACTCGCCGGGCAGAGCGCCGCGGCCGTGGCGGTTGGAGATCACGCCGTACGGCACCCGCGGAACCGCCTCGAGCACCGTCACCTTGAGCAGGTCGCCGGGCTGGGCGCCCTCGACGAAGATCGGCCCGGTGACGACGTGCGGGCCGTCGGTGGCGGGGTTGCGCGAGCGGGTGGCGGTGAGCAGGATGGCGTCGTCGAGAACGGCGTCGGATGCCACGCCGAAGGCCCCGAAGAACGCGGCGGGGTCGCTGCCCTGGTCTTCGAGCAGGCCCTCGTGGCTCAGCGTGTCGATCGTGACCTCGGTTCCGGGGGCGACGGTGAGTACCGGGGCGTCGGTCGCGCAGGGCAGCCGGCCCCAGAAGACGTCGGCGGGATCGGCGGCGAGGTATGTGTCTGAGCGGATGGCGCCCACGCCAGGGTGGAGTACTTCGGTGCGTGGCATGAGGCCCCCGTCATCTGTTGGATATCTGGCTCCAGTATTCTCAAAACCCTAGCGACTCTCTGAGGGCGCACGATTCAGGGAGATTGATGAAGAAGCGACTGCAAGCACACCCCGCCGGACTCCACCTCGGGCTGATGCTCGCCCTCACGTTCTCGACCGGTGTGATCGACGCGGTCGGCTACCTCGGCCTCGACCGGGTGTTCACCGGCAACATGACGGGCAACGTAGTGATTCTCGGCATGGCGCTCGCCGGCGCCGACGACCTGCCCGTCGTCGGACCCGTCATCGCCCTCCTGCTGTTTATGCTCGGTGCGCTCATCGCGGGCCGCACCCTGCGCCCCGTGGAGGCCGGCTGGTCGGGCCGCAGCACGGTGCTGTTCGCCCTGGTCGGCGTGGTGATCCTGCTCGCCGCCATCCCGATGCTGGTGCTCGACGACCCGGTCGAGCCGATCAAGCTCGCCGTCACCGGCGCGCTCGGCCTCGCGATGGGGTTGCAGGCGGGAGCCGCACGTCACATCGGAGTGAAGGACGTCACCACCGTCGTCGTCACGTCGACGATCGTCGGCCTCGCGTTCGACTCCAAGTTCGGCGGCGCCTCGGGCCAGCAGTGGAAGCGCCGGCTGGGCGCGGTCGCGCTCATCGGCCTCGGCGCCTACGCGGGCGCGCTGCTGCTGCAGGTGCACATCGGTGTGGGCATGGCGGTCGCCGCGGGGATCACGCTCGTCGTCGCTCTGCTCGGACACATCGGTCGCCCGCACACCCCGTAGAGCACGCGGCTTCGTCGAGCACGCGGCTTCGTCGAGCGACGCGGTTCGCCTCAGTCGTCCGACCAGCTCGCGACCAGTCGTTCCACATACGGCGTCGCCGGGCTCCGCACGAGCTCGCGCACGGATGCGCTCTGCGTCACCGCGCCGCGTTCGAGCACCACGACGTCGCGGGCCAGCGCCACCACGTCTTCGAGGCTGTGGGTCACCACGATCGTGACGCCGTCGAACGCCGCCAGGTGCGAGGCGAGCTCTTCGCGCACGTCGTCGCGCACCTCCACGTCGAGCGCCGAGAGCGGTTCGTCGAGCAGCAGCACGTCGGGCGACACCGCGAGCGCACGCGCGAGAGCGACCCGCTGTGCCTGCCCGCCCGAGAGCTGCGCCGGCCGGCGGTCGGCGAGGTCGTGCACCCCGAACCGGCGCAGGAGGTCGTCGGCTGCCTCGCGCGAGTCGGCACGGCCGAGACCGAGCGCCCGCGGGCCGAACGCCACGTTGTCGCGCACGCTCAGGTGCGGAAACAGCAGGTACTCCTGAAAGACCACGCCGATTCGCCGGGCCGCGATCTCGACGTGGGTGTCGTCGTCGTCGAGAACACGGCCGTCGACGGCGATGCTGCCCGAGTCGATCGGGATCGTTCCGGCGAGGCATCCGATGGTCGTCGACTTGCCCGACCCGTTCGGGCCCAGCAGTGCGAGGCTGCGTCCCGGCTGCACGTCGAGTGCGAGGTCGAGGGCGAACGACCCGCGGCGCACGGCGAAGTCGGCGGCGAGGCCGGTCACGAGGTGAGCCCCGGAACCCAGCGGTCGCGCAGACTGACGAGCACGGCCACCGAGACGATCATCAGCACGAGCGACAGCGCGATCGCGGCATCCGGATCACGCTGCAGTTCGAGGTAGGTCGCGATCGGCAGGGTCTGCGTGACGCCGGGAAAACTGCCCGCGAAGGTGATGGTGGCGCCGAACTCGCCGAGGGCGCGGGTGAAGCAGAGCAGCGCGCCCGCGCTCACCCCGGGAGCGACGAGGGGAAGGGTAACACGGCGGAAGACTGTCCAGCGCGAGGCGCCGAGGGTGGCCGCGGCGATCTCGAACCGTCGGTCGGATGCCCGCACCGCGCCCTCTACCGCGAGCACCAGGAAGGGCATCGCCACGAACACCTGCGCGATGACCACGGCGGCGGTCGTGAACGGGATGGTGATGCCGAACCACGCGTCGAGCCGCTCGCCGATGAGCCCCCGGCGCCCGAGCAGCAGCAGCAGGGCGACGCCGCCGACGACGGGAGGCAGCACGAGCGGCACGGTCACGAGGGCGCGCAGCAGACGGCGGGGCGCGGCGCTCCACTCGGCCGACCGGGCGAGAACGAGCGCGAGCGGCACACCGAGCACGAGCGCGACGGCGGTCGAGATCGCGGCGGTGCCCAGCGACAGTCCCAGCGCCTGCAGCACCTCGCTGCGGCCGAGCAGCTGCGGCAGCGTCGACCACGGCGCCCGCACCACGAGCGCGACGAGAGGCAGCACGAGCAGGGCGAGCGCCAACCCCGCGGGCACCCAGAGAACGGGGGCGAGAAACCCGGCGCGGCGGGGCCTACGGTGCGCCAAAGCCCGCCTCGCTCAACAGAGCCTGCCCTCTCTCGGAGAGCACAAATGCCACGAAGGCGGCCGCGGCATCGGGGTTCGCCGAGTCGGCGAGAGCGACGACCGGGTAGTCGTTGACCGCGGAGCCGGCTTCGGCGAACGGGAGGCCCTCGACCGAGTCGCCCGCGGCTAGCACGTCGGTGCGGTAGACGAGACCCGCATCGACCTCGCCGAGCTCCACCTTGGTCAGGACGGCCTTGACGTCTTGCTCGTAGGTGTCGACGCTCGCGACGATCCCGGCCGACTCGAGCGCTGTCACCGAGGCAGCGCCGCACGGCACCTCGGCCGCGCACAGCGCCACGGCGAGCTCGGGCCGCTCGAGATCGTCGAGGCCCGCGATCGCACCCGGGTTGCCGGCGGGCACGACGAGCTCGAGCGTGTTGGTGGCGAAGACCGTGGGGTCGGTCGCGAGGCCGGCGTCTGTCACGGTGGTCATGGTCGAGGGGCTGGCAGCGGCGAAGACGTCGGCGGGCGCGCCCTGCACGATCTGCTCGGCCAGGCCCGAGCTGCCGCCGAAGTTGAACGAGACGGCGACCTCGGGGTTCTCGGCGGTGAACTCGTCGCCGAGCGCCTCGAAGACGTCGGTGAGCGACGCGGCCGCGAACACGGTGACGGTGCCGGCGACGGATGGCACGGCCAGGTCTGGGGCGGCGGCGGGTTCGGCCGCGCAGCCGCAGAGCGCGAGCACGGCGAGGGCGCCGAGCACGGCGAGAGTCTTCTGCATCTGCTTCTACTCCCCGGGCAGTTCGACGACCACGGTGGTCGCCTTCACACTCGCGGCGGCGAGCACACCCGGCTCGAGGCCGAGCTCGTCGGCGGCCTCGCGGCTCATCAGCGACACGATGCGGAACGGGCCGGCCTGCAACTCGACCTGCGCCATCACACCGTCTTTGGTGACCTTGGTGACGATCCCGGTGAGCCGGTTGCGCGCCGATGCCTTGCCCGACGGGAAGGCTGCGGCGAGCGCGGACTCCGCCGCGAGCTCCTGGGCGAGAGCAGCGAGCTCGACCCCGTCGACGACCGCCGGCCCGTTCTCGACGCGTCGGATCGTCAGCCGGCCGGCATCCGCCCACCGTCGCACGGTGTCGTCGCTCACCCCGAGCAGGGCGGCGGCCTCGCTCACCCGAAAGTCTGTTACCGCCACAACCGCCCCCTGCTTCCGCAAATGCACCACGTCAGCCCCACAATAGCCGCATTCGAGGAACATGACTGGCCAAATCCGCGATGGCAAACTAGCGTCTCCCCATGAGCCCCCGTCGCGCGACCCTTGCCGCCATCGTCTCCGTCGCGACCGCCGGGGTGCTCGTGCTGGGCGTGGGCGCCGCCCCGGCGTCTGCGGCCCCGTCTGACGGATACGCGAGCTGGACCGTGGCCGGCACACCGGGCAACTTCACCGGCACGCTCACCCTCCCCGCCGGGTTTCCGGCGACAACAGTCGCGTCGACGTCGTCGTCGTTCGCGACCTCGTCGGGAAACTCGTCGTACCTGCCGGCGGTCTCACCCGCCGGGGTGCTGGTCGGCTCGAGCCGGGCCAAGCCCTACGTGAGCATCAACCCCACCTCGACGACGCAGCCCAGCACCACGACCTTCACCTTCCTGACGCCCACTCCCGTCGGAGTATGGGGCGCCGCGTTCGGAGACATCGACGCCGAGTCGCTGACGATCACGGCGACGGATGCGACCGGGGCACCCGTGGCCGCCGCCGACCTCGGCGTCACAGCCTTCAACTACTGCGACGGCGCCCCCAACTCGTGCACCGCTCCCCCGCTGCCGCTCGTGCTGCCCACGCTCACCTCGACCGCCACCTCCGTGACGGCCGGTGACCCGCTCTGCCCGGGCACCCTCGGAAGCTGCAACTCGCAGGGCGGCTCGGTGTGGATCGCACCCCTCGTCGCCCTCTCGACACTGTCGATCTCCTCGACCTTCAAGGCCGGTTCCCCGGCGGCACAGATGTGGTTCGCCTCGGTCGCACGCACCGTCGCGGGCGTGATCACTCTCGGCAGCCTTCCGCCGGTGATCGTCGAGTTGATCGACCAGGCCGGAGACGTCGTCACCTCGACCACGACCGCCGTCGACGGCAGCTTCACGCTCCCACCCGTTGTGCCCCGGGCCGACTACCGGCTGCGGATCGATCCGGCAGTCGCACCCGACGAGCCGATCGTGCCGATCGATGTGAGTGTCGCCGACGCGGCATCCGTCGCCCTCGACATCGCGCCGGCGGTCGTCGTCGCTCCCGACCCGGTCGCGGCGCCGGCCGCCGTGCCGCCCGCGCCCACCCTCGCCGCCACCGGCATCGACTCCGGCCCATTGCTCGTCGCGGCCGGCGCGCTCACGCTGATCGGTGCCGTCGGGATCGCCGGCCGCGGGCTGCGGCCCGGAGGTCGGCGGCTTCGCTGAACTCGGTGGGATCCCCTTCCGCTCGCCGCCGGCGCACTATATCGTTGGGTATCGGTGTATATCGTTCACGCGAATGAACAAGGGAGATCCCATGAACAGCTCGACCTCGGCCGGCGGCTTCGGCGTCGGCAACCTCGACGGCATCTGGCAGGCGATGGAGCAGCTCCGCTCGACGTTCGAAAAACGCGTCGGCACCCGTGTGGGCAAGGGCGAGGTGCGCGCGGCGGTGCTCGTGCTGCTCGCCGAGAAGCCTCGGCACGGCTACGAGATCATCCGCGAGATCGAGGAGCGCAGCGGCGGAAGCTGGAAGCCCAGCGCGGGCTCGGTCTACCCCACGCTCCAGCTGCTCGCCGACGAGGGACTCATCAGCGCCGAGGAGTCGAACGGCCGCAAGATCTACTCTCTGACCGAGGCGGGCCGTGCGGTCGCCGGTGACGAGACCTCGACTCCGTGGGACACCACGGAGACGGCGGGCGGCCGACACACCGCGCTGCCGAAGGCCGGTGTCGAGCTCGCCCAGGCGGCAGCCCAGGTGAACCGCACCGGGTCGCCCGATCAGGTGCAGCAGGCGGTGGCGGTGCTCGACGAGGCACGGCGCCGGCTCTACTCGATCCTCGCCCAGGACTGACGCGGGTGACATCGGCCCGTCAGGACCGAACGCGCTCTGCGCCCGACGCCGGAGCCGGCCGGGCCCGCTACCGGCGCATCCTGCGCTTCGCCGCGTGGTACCTCGCCGTGACCTGGCTGTTCGAGCTGCTTCTGCCCCGCATCGGGCTGCGCGGGGTCGCCGAGCGCACCCGGGCGTCGCGGATGCGGCGCTTCGCACGCAGCTTCCACGCGCTGGCGATCGATCTCGGCGGCTTGATGATCAAGGTCGGCCAGTACATGTCGTCGAGGCTCGACGTGCTGCCGCCCGAGATCACCAAAGAACTCGAGGGCCTGCAAGACGAGGTGCCGCCGGTGCCGTTCGCGGCCATCCGCGCCCTCGCCGAGGCCGAGCTGGGAATGCCGCTCGAGCGCGTCTTCGTCGAGGTCGAAGAGGCCCCGATCGCCGCGGCGTCGCTCGGTCAGGCACACCGCGCACGGCTCGGCCCGGTCGATGCGGCCGACACCGGGCTGACCGGCGTGGTGCTCAAGGTGCAGCGACCGGGCATCGAGCTGATCGTCGACGTCGACCTGGCGGCTCTGCGCAGGGTGGGCGGATGGCTCAGCCGGGTGCGGCTCGTGTCGAACCGTGTCGACGCGCCCGCGCTCGTCGAGGAGTTCGCCCTCACGAGCCTCGAGGAGATCGACTACCTGCACGAGGCGGCGAACGCCGAACGCTTCGCGGCCGACTTCGCCGACGACGACCGGGTCAGTGTGCCCGGCGTCGTCTGGGAACGCACCACCCGCCGTGTTCTCACCCTCGAAGACGTCACCGCGATCAAGATCACCGACGTCGAGGCGCTGCTCGCGGCGGGGATCGACCCGGCAGACGTCGCCCCCGTCTTCGCCGAGGTCATGTTCGACCAGCTGTTCACCAACGGCTTCTTCCACGCCGACCCGCATCCCGGCAACATCTTCGTCACCCCGGCCGCCGAGGGCGCCGGCCGTCGGGCATGGAAGCTGACCTTCATCGACTTCGGCATGATGGGCGAGGTGCCGGCGACCACCCGCACCGGCCTGCGCAAACTGCTCATCGCTGCTGCCTCCCGCGACGGCAAGGGAATGGTCAACGCGATGCACGACGTCGGCGTGTTGCTGCCGTCGGCCGACACGGTCGAGCTCGAGCGGGCGATGACCGAGCTCTTCGCCCGGTTCGGGGGAATGGGCTTCGCCGAGCTGCGCGAGGTCGACCCGCGCGAGTTCCGCCACTTCGCGTCTCAGTTCGGCGAGGTCGTGCGCTCGCTGCCGTTCCAGCTTCCCGAGAACTTCCTGCTGGTGATCCGCGCCATGTCGCTCACCTCAGGGGTGGCCAGCGCCCTCGACCCCGCCTTCAACCTGTGGAACTCGGTCGAGCCCTATGCCGCGCAGCTGATCCGCGACGAGCGGGGCAACATCGTGCACGACCTCGCCCAGCAGGCGATGGATGTCGCGGGGGTCGCCCTGCGACTGCCGAAACGGCTGGATGCCCTGGTCACCCGGGTCGAGGACGGCTCGCTGTCGGTCGACAGCCCGCGCCTCGAACAGCAGGTCGCGCGACTCGACCGCACGGCGCGGCGGCTGGTCTCCGCCCTGGTGTTCGGCGCCCTGCTCGTCGCCGGATCCGTTCTGCGGGCAGACGACACGGTGCTCGGCACCGTGCTCATGGCGGTCTCAGCGATTCCGCTGCTGCACGCCCTGTTCTCGGGGCGTCGCGACCGGTAGCGATTCGAAGTCGGCGCACGTCGGCGCGAACCCCGGCCACCTGACACAATCGAGAGCATGCAGCTCACTCCGGCAGGCCCCCACCGGACAGACCCCGACAGGTACTCCCGCCAGCTGTCGCTGCCCGGCTTCGGCCTCGGCGCCCAGCGCTCGCTGGCCGGTGCCCGCGTTCTCGTGATCGGCGCCGGCGGGCTCGGCAGCGCGGTGATACCGGCCCTCGCGGCGGCCGGAGTCGGCACGATCGGCATCGTCGACGACGACCTGGTCGAGCTCAGCAACCTGCACCGCCAGTACGTGCACGGGCAGGCCGACGTGGGCACGGCCAAGGTCGTCTCCGCCGCGGCATCCGTCGCCTCCATCAATCCCGCGACCACCGTCGTGCCGATCGCCGAACGACTCACCGCGGCGACGGCGCTCGAGCTCTTCGCCGGCTACGACCTCGTGCTCGACGGCAGCGACAACTTTCCCACCCGCTACCTCGCCAACGACGCCGCCGCGATCACCGGCATCCCGCTCGTCTGGGGCGCGGTCTCGCAGTATGCGGGCCAGGTCGGCCTGGCCTGGGCGGCACGCGGCCCCCAGTACCGCGACCTGTTCCCGAGCCCGCCGCCCGCCGGATCGGTGCTGTCGTGCGAGCAGGGCGGGGTGTTTCCCACCGTCGTCGCGGTCGTCGGCTCGATCATGGCCGGCGAGGCGCTCAAGGTGCTCACCGGCGTCGGCGACCCCCTCCTCGGCCGCGTCACCACCTTCGACGCACTCACCGGCGGATTCCGTGAACTCTGCTACGAGCGCGACCCGTCAGCAGACCCCATCACCGAACTGATTGACTACGACGCATTCTGCGGCGTGGTCGGAAGCGAGACAACAATGACCGACTCCGTCACCCCCGCCGGCTCCGTCACCCCCGCCGAACTGGCCGCCTCGATCGCCGCCGGCGACGACCTCGTGCTGCTCGACGTGCGCGAGCCGTGGGAGGCAGAGATCGCGGCGCTTCCCGGCTCCCTCCTGGTTCCGCTCGGCTCGCTCGAGAGCGTGATCGACAAGCTCGACCCCTCCGAGGAGTTCGTCGTCTACTGCCACCACGGCGTGCGCTCCGAGTCGGGGCTGCGCATCCTCACGCAGCACGGGTTCGAACACGCCCGCCATCTCACCGGCGGCATCGACGCCTGGTCGCGCGAGGTCGACCCCGACGTGGCCCGCTACTGATGGCCCCCACCTCCGTCGACGCGCACGCGGCGCGGGTGCGCTCGCTCCTCGCCCGCGCGATGGCGACGGGCACGGAGCGTGTGACGCTGGCCGACGCGCTCGGCCGCGTGACGGCATCCGCGGTGCTCTCCCCCGTCGACCTGCCGCTGTTCCGCAACTCGCAGATGGACGGTTTCGCCGTGCGCGCCGTCGACCTCGAGGCCGGCGAGACGGTGCTGCCGATCGTCGGCGAGATCCCCGCGCGGCGCGGCACCCCGCCGATGCTCGCCCCGCACACCACGGTGCGCATCATGACGGGCGCCGTTGTGCCCGAGGGGGCGGATGCCATCGTGCCGGTCGAAGACACGACCGCCGTCGGCGACGTGGTCACGATTCACCGCGCGCGTCGCTCTGGCGAGTACGTGCGCGACCGCGGCAGCGACATCACCGTCGGAACCGAGCTGCTGCCCTCGTCGTTGCACCTCGCCTCCCGCCACCTCGCCGTGCTCGCCGCGGCCGGCATCTCCGACGTCGAGGTGCGTTCCCGCGTGCGCATCGTCGTGGTGACGACCGGCGCCGAGCTCGTCGACCCGGGCCGGCCCGCCGACGCCGGCCAGGTGTTCGACTCCAACGGCGTGGCCCTCGCCGCCGCCGTGCGGGCGTGCGGCGCCGAGGTCGTGGCCGCGATCCGCAACGACAACGACGACGCCGACCAGCTGCACGACTCCCTCGTCGCCGTCGCGGCGGGCGCCGACATCATCCTCACCTCCGGCGGCATCTCGATGGGCGAGCACGAGGTCGTGCGCGACCTGCTCACCCCGCTCGGCGGACGCATCGGACACATCGCGATGCAGCCGGGCGGCCCGCAGGCCACCGGCTCGTTCGAGGGTGTGCCCGTGATCAGCTTTCCCGGCAACCCGGTGAGCACCCAGATCTCGTTCGAGGTGTTCGTGGCGCCGCTGTTGCGGCGGGTCGCCGGGCTGCCGGCCGCCCTCCGCGCCTCCCGCACGCTCGTCGCCGACGTCGAATCCATCGACGGCAAACGTCAATTTCTCCGCGGCCGCACAGTTGAGGGTGGCAGAGTGGAGGTAGTAGCCGGGCCAGGCTCGCATCTCGTTGCTGGGCTCGCCGCATCCGATGTTCTCATCGACATTCCAGAGTCCACCACCGATCTGAAAGCGGGCGACGCCGTGGAAACCCTGCAACTGTGAACGAACGCAGCCTCACCCATCTCGACTCCGACGGGCGTGCCCGCATGGTCGACGTCGGCGACAAGGCCGTCACCAAGCGCACGGCCACCGCGACCGGCCGACTGGTGACCCGGCCCGACGTGATCGCCCTCGTGCGCGCCGACGACCTGCCCAAGGCCGACGTGCTCGCGACCGCGCGCATCGCCGGTATCTCGGGCGCCAAGAAGACGAGCGAGCTCATCCCGCTCTGCCACCAGATTCCGCTCTCGTCGGTCAAGGTCGACTTCGACTTCACGTCCGACTCGATCCTGATCTCGGCGACCGCGAAGACGACCGGGCAGACCGGTGTCGAGATGGAAGCCCTCACGGCCGTCACGATCGCCGCCCTGACACTGCACGACATGATCAAGGCGGTGGATGCCGGCGCGACGATGACCGACATCCAGTTGCGCGACAAGACGGGCGGCAAGCACGGTCACTGGACCCGCACACCCGCCCCGTCCGAGTCCGCCGAGGGCCGGCCCGTGCCGACGAAGCGGCCCCGCCGCTCGAAGCCGCGCGCGAACACCGCCGCCGTGATCGTGGCGTCGACCGCGGGCGCCGCGGGAACCCGAGAAGACACCACCGGGCCCGTGATCGCCGAGTGGCTGACCGCCGCCGGCTACACCGCCGAGCTCACCGTCGTCTCCGACGCGGAGATCGCGCGCGAGATGGCGCGGGTGCTCAAGACCGCGCCGGCCGTGATCCTCACCACGGGCGGCACGGGCGTGAGCCCCACCGACCGCACGCCCGAGGCGACCCTCGCCGTGCTCGACCGCGAGCTGCCCGGCGTCGCCGAGGCGATCCGCTCGCACGGCCTCGCCGCCACCCCGATGGCCGCGCTGAGCCGCGCCGTCGCCGGAACCGCCCGCGACACCGTGATCATCAACCTCCCCGGCTCGCCCGGCGGCGTGAAAGACGGACTCGCCGTGCTCGACGACCTCCTGCCGCACCTCGTGGCGCAGGTCTCCGGCGGGGGGCCGCATGCCTGAGGCCGTCGGGGGTGAGCCACCCTCCTACTCGTTCATCGCCGACTCCCCCATCGACGCGGCCCCGCTCGAAGACTTCGTGCTCACACCCCAGAACGGCGCGCTCGTGACCTTCCGCGGAATCGTTCGCGACCACGACCACGGCGAAACCGTGTCTGCACTCGACTACCAGGGGCATCCGGAGGCCGACCGCTTCCTCGCCGAGGCCTGCGCCACCGTGGCCGCCGAGACCGGCCTGCGCATCGCCGCCGCCCACCGCGTCGGAGCCCTCGCGATCGGCGACACCGCGCTCGTGGCCGCCGCAGCGGCACCCCACCGCGCGGAGGCGTTCGCCGCCTGCGAGCGGCTCGTCGAGATCGTCAAGCAGACCGTGCCGATCTGGAAGCGCCAGCACCTCGCCGACGGCGTCACGGAGTGGGTCGGCCTCTAGCCCGCTCGTTTGCGAGTTCCGCACCCTCCGAGGCCCCGGAAACACGCGGATCTCGCAAACCACCCAGCACCCGCCGCACCCGGCCGGCGGGGGATGCGGGCTGGCGTCAGCCGCCGGCGAAGGGCGGCAGCACGTCGACCCGCAGGCCGAGTGTGCGCGAATCGTCACGGCTGACGACGCCGTCGACGAGGAACGATCCGGATGCCAGCACGCGCGCCATCGCGTCGCCGTACTTCGCGATGAGCTCGGCGCGCAGCGCGCCCACCGTCTCGAGTGCGGGGAGAGTCTCTTCGAGTCGGCCCGCGGCATCCGCGGCGGCGGCGAAGTAGCGCACGGTGACGCGCGCTTCGACGGGCTCAGCGACCGATCGCTCAGCCACCGATCGCTCCCATGCTGCGGGTGGGCCGCACGAAGTCGGCGCGCTCCATGCCGTGTCCGGCCTGCTTGCCCCACATCGCGGCACGCCACCAGTCGGCGAGCTCCCCGTCGCTCGCTCCGCCGCGCATCAGCCCGCGCAGGTCGGTCTCGTCGTCGCCGAAGAGGCAGGAGCGCACCGTCCCCTCGGCGGTGAGGCGGGTGCGGTCGCAGGCCGAGCAGAACGAGCGCGTGACCGACGCGATGATGCCGACCGTGGCAGGTCCGCCGTCGACGATCCACTCCTCGGCGGGCGCCGACGGGTCTTCGCGGTGCGGCTGGGTGAGGGTGAACCGTTCGCCGAGCACGTCGAGCAGCTCGGCCGCGTCGATCATGTTGTCGCGCGCCCAGGCCTCGTCGGCGTCGAGCGGCATCTGCTCGATGAAACGCAGCCGCACCCCGTTCGCGATCGACCACTCGAGCAGGTCGACGGCGCCGTTGAGCGTGTCGCGCATAAGCACGGCGTTGATCTTGAGCGGGGTGAGTCCCGCGGACTGCGCCCCGGCGATCCCGGCGAAGACGGCGGGCAGCCGGTCGCGGCGCGTGAGGCGGGCGAAGTGGTCGCGGTCGACGGTGTCGAGCGAGATGTTCACCCGGGTGAGGCCGGCGGCGACGAGCGCGTCCACGCGCTTGTCGAGGCCGATCCCGTTGGTGGTCATCGAGATCGACGCGCCCTGCGCGACGGATGCGCTGCGCTCGATGATCTCGACGAGGTCGTTGCGCATAAGCGGCTCGCCGCCGGTGAAGCGGATGTCGCGAACGCCGAGGTCGCGCACGGCGATCCCCACCAGACGCCCGATCTCGGGCGCCGTGAGCAGGTCGTTGCGGGCGATCGCGGGCAGACCGGCCTCCGGCATGCAGTACGTGCAGCGCAGCGAGCACTTCTCCGTGATCGAGACCCGCAGGTCTCGTGCCTCGCGGCCGAACTTGTCGACCAGCCCCGTGACATCCGGTCGACCGTGCGTCGACGGCATCTGCGCGGGGTCGCGACGGATCATCGGGATCCCGAGTCCGAGGCGTGTCATTCCCCGATTCTAGTTCGTGCTCGCGAGAGCCGCCGTCGGGCGATAAGACACTCCAGCACAACTACTCGAATCCGCCCCGCGTTGACTAGTCTGGGAGTCAACCGAAGGGTACTGACATGGGCATCATTTCTCGTGGTTTCTCCGGGCGGTCTCGTGAGCACAATCCTGAGCTTCCCCCCGGGCAGTTTCTGACCGAAGACTTTCCCGTGCTGTCTGCCGGGCCCACCCCGCGCATCGACACCGACGAGTGGGAATTCACCATCACGACGGAGAACGGCACCGTTCACCGCTGGAGCTGGGCCGACCTCATGGCCCTCCCGATCGAAGACGTCGCCACCGACATCCACTGTGTCACCCGATGGTCGAAACTCGGCACGTCGTGGCGCGGAGTCTCGCTCGACACCCTGTTCGCGGGCGTCGACACCGGCTACGGCTACACGATGGCGCACTCCTACGGCGGTTACACCACCAACGTGCCGCTCGCCGACCTGCTCGGCGGCAAGGCCTGGGTGGCGTTCGAGTTCGACGGCCAGCCGCTCGACCCCGAGCACGGAGGCCCCGCGCGCCTGCTCGTTCCCCACCTCTATTTCTGGAAGAGCGCCAAATGGGTGCGCGGCATCGAGATGCACAAGGGCGACGACCCCGGGTTCTGGGAGCAGAACGGCTACAACATCTACGGTGACCCCTGGCTCGAACAACGGTACTCGTGACCACTATTACCTCCGGTGAGCGAGTGGCCCCGGTGAGCGTGTGGAAGGTAGGCGTCGTGGCATCCGTGCACACCGAGACCCCGTCCGGGCGCAGCATCATGATCGACGTTCCCGGATGGGGCGGCAATCTGGCCGGCCAGCACCTCGACCTGCGCCTCACCGCTCCCGACGGCTATCAGGCGGTGCGGTCGTATTCGATCGCGTCCGCATCGGCCGGCGACCGGCTCGAGCTCGCCGTCGACCGACTGCCCGACGGCGAGGTGTCGCCGTACCTGGTCGACGACCTGCAGCCGGGTGACGAGATCGAGCTGCGCGGTCCGCTCGGCGGCTGGTTCGTCTGGCGGCCCGAGCAGACCGAGCCGGTTCAGCTCATCGGCGGCGGCTCCGGAATCGTGCCGCTGATGGCGATGGTGCGGGCACATCAGGAGTCGGGCAGCACGGCGAAGTTCCGGCTGCTCTACTCGGTGCGCACCCCGGAGGACGTGTTCTTCAGAGACGAGTTGATGGCATTCGCGTCGTCGGCGATCGAGATCACCTGGGTGTACACACGAGCGGTGCCCGCCGGGTGGGCGACACCCGCCGGTCGCGTGAGCCGCGACATCCTCGCCTCATCGACGATCCCGGCGAGCGAGAACCCCGCGGTCTTCGTGTGCGGACCCACCGGGTTCGTCGAGACCGTCGCCGACCTGCTCGTCGAACTCGGCCACCCCGCGGCATCCGTGAAGACCGAACGGTTCGGAGGGAAGTAGCGTGAACCACCTCGACGGCAACGCGCTCGCAGGGCCCCTGTCCGAGCTGTTCAGCGTCGATATGACGCTCGCCACCGGGCGGTGTCTCGGGTGTGGAGACGAATCCGTACTCGCCCGCGCGATGGTCTACGAGTCGGGAACCGACCTCGTCGTGCGGTGCAGCCACTGCGACGACGTCCTGATGACGCTCGTGCACACGCCGGGCGACCTGCGCATCGAACTGCGCGGAATCGGAATGCTGAGGATCCCCCTGTGACCGGGCCTCTACCCCCCGTTAACGGGAATACCCGAGCCGAGCGCCGGGCCATACGGTTGCAGCAGGCACGGGGGGTGCCTGAACGGCCAGGGGGAACCATGCACGACACGGCAGCGGTGGGGCAGGAATCGGAGTCCAGAGACGGACACATCTGGTTCCTCCCCTCCGGTGCCGCGCACGGTGCCCGCAACACGCACCGTGTGCGCGGCTGGGTCATCGCGATCAGCGCAGCGGTGCTTCTCTGGGGGGTCATCGGCGTCGCTATCGCGGCCCTCGTCTCCTGGCTGAGCTAGACAGAACTCGCAGGGACCCCGGTCCCAAAGGCGGCACCGTGGTACCGCGGGCCGTGTACTCCGGTCGCTACCCGGCCGCCATCGGCTTTCCTAGTGTCGATGACATGATCCAAGTAGACCAACTCACCAAGTCGTACGGCGGCAAGACCGTGGTCGACAACGTCACCTTCAGGGTGGAGCCGGGCAGCGTCACCGGCTTCCTCGGCCCGAACGGGGCCGGCAAGACCACCACCATGCGCATGCTGCTCGGACTCGAGCGCCCCGATTCGGGGAGGGCCCTCATCGGGGGCAAGCCGTACGCCGAGCACCGCGCCCCGATTCGCGAAGTGGGTGTGCTGCTCGACGCACGGGCTGCGCACCCGAACCGCAGCGCGCGCAATCACCTGCGCATCATCGCCCGCACCCACGGCATCTCGAACCGCCGTGTCGACGAAGTGATCGGACTCGCCGGCCTCGACAGCGTGGCCAACAAACGGGCCGGCTCCTTCTCACTCGGAATGGGACAGCGGCTGGGCATCGCCGTGGCCCTGCTCGGCGACCCGCGCGCGCTCATCCTCGACGAGCCGGTCAACGGCCTCGACCCCGAGGGCGTCAGCTGGATCAGAACGCTCACCAGGTCTCTCGCCGCCGAGGGACGTGCCGTGCTGATCTCCAGTCATCTCATGGCGGAGATGGCGCAGACCGCCGACCGGGTCATCGTGCTCGGCCGCGGCGCCATCCTCGCCGACGAGACCATGTCCGACGTCGTCTCCGGCGCCGGTCGCGTGCGCACACGCACCACGAGTGCCGTCGAGCTCGCAGCCCTGCTGCGCCGCGACGGTGCCGAGGTTCTCCAACTCGACGCTTCCACGCTCGAGATCACCGGGCTGACCGCGGAGGCCATCGCCGAGACGGCCCGCACCGGCGGCATCCTTCTCATCGAACTCGCCACCGTGCAGGTGTCGCTCGAAGACGCGTTCTTCGAGCTCACCCACGGCTCCGTGGAGTTCCGACAGACTACGACGACCAGCGAGGACCCACGATGAGCACCGCAACCTTCACCACCGACACCCGTATCCGCTTCATCGGCGTGCTCGCCTCCGAGTTCACCAAGCTGGTCACCCTGCGGTCCACCTGGATCATCGCCGTCATCATGCTGGCCGCGTCGGCCTTCGTCGCAGTGGCCGAGGCGGAGAACAGGGAGTACACCGCGTCTGAACTCGAGGGGGTCGGCGGCGTCGATGCGATGCTCTCGATCTTCTGGATAGTGCGCATCGGAACGCAGCTGTTCGTCGCCGCGTTGGCGGTGATCGTCATCACGCACGAGTTCTCCAGCGGCACGATTCAGACCACGGTCATCAGCGTTCCCCGCCGCCTGCCCGTGCTTGCGGCGAAGGCGCTCGTCGTCGCCGTCGTGACAACGGTGCTCTCGCTCATGTCGTCGCTCGTGCAGTTCGCGGTGACCAGGCCGCTGCTCGATCCGGCGGGCCGGGGTGTCTCGATCGCCGACCCCGACATCGTGAAGGCCGCGCTGGGAGACGCCCTGTACCTCGTGGCCGTCGCCGTCTTCGCGCTGATGCTCGCCACGGTTGTGCGCAACGCCGCGTTGGCGATCACGATCGTGCTCGTCATCCTCTACGGGGTGATCATCGCGGGTCCGTCTCTGCCGACTATCGCGGATGTGCCCGCCGAGTACTTCTTTCTGTCCTACGCTGCAGATATGACAACCTCGGCGCTCTACAACCCGACCGCCGCAGCCGACATCGTGCGAAATCTGGCCGTGACCCTCGCCTGGCTCGTTCTACCCGGCGCGGCCGCAGCGGCCGTCTTCGGCCGGAGGAGCGTCTGAACCGTGCCGGGGAGTTTGGGGTAGGGCAGCGCCCGCCGCTCTCTTCCGACTCCCCGCTGCCGCGCCCCGGCAGGCTCGCGCGAATTCTCGGACGGTCGCCGAGAACGATCGACACGCTCGTGGCGGTCTTCGCCCTCGTCATCGCCTTTCTGGTGGAGACGGCGCCGTACCATCAGATCGACTGGGCGCTGTTCATACTGTCGTTCGTCGCGTGCGCTGCGCTGCCGTTCCGCCGCGTCCATCCCGTCGTCACACTGTGCGTCGTGCTGGTCGCGACGTGCGCGCTGGTCGCCGTCGACCGCTACCCGACGTGGATATGCCTCGGAATCGCGGTCTACTCGGTCGCCGTCTTCCGTTCGGCCCGGTTGGCGGTCGTTTTCGCCGCAATCTCCGTCGCCGCCGTTGTCGGGGCCGAGACCGTCTCCTCCCGCGACAACGACATCGCGATGGTGATAACAGCGCTGACAGTCGCGGCGACCATCACGATCGCGCTGCTGCTCGGTGTCATCCGGGGCAGCAGAATCCGCTACGTCGCCGCCGTCGTCGATCGGTCGACCCAACGCGAGCTGCTCGCCGTCATCGGCGAACGCAACCGTATCGCCCGCGAGATGCACGACGTCATCGCCCACGGTCTCTCGGTCATGGTCCGGCTCTCCGACGGAGCGGACGCTGTCGCCGACGCCGATCCGCAGCGGTCCCGTGAGGCCGTGAGGCAGATCGGGGCTACCGGCCGCGCCTGCCTCGCCGACATGAGACGGCTGCTCGGCGTTCTCGACGACGGCGCGGAAGCCATCCGGGCCCCGCAGCCCACCCTGGGCGAGCTCGAGTCCCTGCTCGAGACCTACCGCGTGACGGGAATGCCGGTCGTACTGCGGGAACGAGGCATCCGTCCCACCGATCCCGCCGTGCAGCTGGCCGTCTACCGTGCCGTGCAGGAGTCGCTCACCAACGCGTTGCGCTACGCGGCCGGCGCTCGCCACGTGCTCGTCTCGCTGCGCTTCGACGACGACGAGATCGAAGTGGATGTCACGGACGACGGCAACTCGGAGGCGCCATCCACTGCGGTCGGCACGGGCCACGGGCTCCTCGGGCTTCGCGAACGCGCCGCTCTCTACGGCGGCCACGTCGAGGCGGGCCCTCTCGAGGGCTCGGGTTGGCGCACCCGGATGACCTTCCCACGACCAGAGGACGACCGAGTATGAGCGACATCACGATTCTCCTCGTCGACGACCAGGACCTCATGCGGATGGGCATGTCGATGGTGCTCGGCCAGGCGCAGGGCATGCGCATCGTCGGCGAGGCCACCAACGGCGAGAGCGCGATCGAGCGGGTGCGCGCCCTGAAACCCGACGTGGTTCTGATGGACGTGCGGATGCCCGGAATGGACGGCATCGAGGCCACGCGGGTGATCGCCCGCGACCACCCCGAGAGCTCGGTCATCATTCTCACGACGTTCGACCTCGACGAATACGCGCTCAACGGCTTGAACGCCGGGGCGAGCGGGTTTCTGATCAAGGACACGCCCGCCTCCGAGCTCGTGCAGGCGGTGCGCACGGTGGCCGACGGCGACGCCATCGTCTCGCCGCGCATCACCCGACGGCTGCTCGAGATACACCGCACGGCCATGGCGGCCATGTCGACCGCCGGCTCGAACGCCCATGAGTCTCTCACCGGCCGCGAACGCGACGTGCTGCTCGGCATCGCCCGCGGACTCTCGAACTCCGAGATCGCCGGGGAGCTCTTCCTGTCTGAGTCGACGGTGAAGACCTATGTGGGCCGGGTGCTGTCGAAGCTGGGCGTGCGCGACCGGGTGCACGCCGTCATCCACGCCTACCAGAACAATCTGGTGTGATCGGCCACCGCTAGCTGTAGAGCTTCTCCGCGTAGCCGGACCCGTAGTACTCGTCGAGTGCGGCGAGCGAGTCGTCGGGGCGCTCGACCGCCTTCGCGATCACCGCGCGGCGCGGGGCGGCAGACTCGTCCCAGGTCGAGGGGTCCCAGGCCTTCGACCGCAGAAACGCCTTCGAGCAGTGGAAGAAGACCTCGTCGATGTCGACGACGAGGGCCAGGTCGGGCCGGTTGTCACGAACCACCATGTCGTCGAAGAACGGCGCGTCGCGCACGATCGTCGCCCGACCGTTGATGCGCAGGGTGTCGCCGCGACCCGGGACGAGGAACACCAGCCCGATGTGGGGGTCGCGCAGGATGTTGCGGAAGCCGTCGACCCGGCGGTTGCCCGGCCGGTCGGGGATGGCGATCGCCCGGCTGTCGAGCACCTTCGCGAACCCGGCCGGGTCGCCCTTGGGAGAGACATCGACGTTGCCGTGATCGTCGGAGGTGGCGATGAAGACGAGGGATGACGCGGCCAACCACTCGCGGTCCATCTGGTGCAGCTCGGTGCGCACCTTGTCGATCGCGCGCTGGGCGGGAACGCCCACGACGTCTTCGAGCTGCTGCAGAGTCGTGACCGGCGTTCCGCGTTGCGTCATGCCCCCATCCTGACACGAGCGGGCCGAAGGCCTACTTCGCGGCCGCCGACCGGGCGAGACCGTGGGCGCTCGTCTCGACGGAGCCGGCCGGTCGCCCGAACCGGCGGTTGTGCGCGATCACGAGGGCGACGAGGGCGAAGATGAAAGCGGTCAGCCCCACGATGTAGGCGATCACACTCCCCCAGCCGTCGGTGGCGGGATCGATGAACGGGTACGGGTAGAGGCCGGTGACCCCTCCGCGGAGGAGGGTGTAGGCGAGCCACGCGACCGGGTAGACGAGGGCGACACGCAGCGCCGACCAGGGAAGCGCCGGCCGGCCGGGTGACAGCAGCCAGTCGAGCACGATGACGATGGGCGCTACAACGTGGAGGATCTCCGTGGGCCACTGCTGACCGACCAGCTCGCGCTCGGGCGCACCGCGCAGCAGCAGGTTGTAGACGATGCCCGTGACGACGGCGTAGGCGACGACTGACGCACGCACCGTCGTGTACGCCACGGTGTCACGCGAGAGCCGCAACGCCATCACGCCGCCGACCGCGAGGGTGACGATGTTGATGAGGCCCGACTGGATGGTGAAGAAGCTGAAGTACTCCGCCGGGTCGAACACGCCGCCGGCGACGCGGGAGACGATCTGGGTGACGATCGCGGCCAGCACGGCAGCGGCGGCGACGATGCGGAGGGTGCCGACGACGCGGCGTGGAACGGTGGAAGGGTTCTGCATTGCGGCCTCTCGAAGTCTGGATCTCCAGTCTTCACGCCCTCCTCGGGCGGCGAATCCGTGGCTCTACTGAGATCTCCCCCGCTCACACGAAACGCCCGCCCTCCCCGACTCGTAGTCGGGATGGGCGGGCGCAGGTCGTGATCGGCTACGGAGCCGCGGGACTAGCGAGCAGCGGAGCCGCGAGCCTAGCGAGCAGCGGAGCCGTCGGTGTAGTCCGCGTCCTGCTGCTTCCAGGCGAAGAGGGCGCGCAGTTCCTTGCCGGTGGCCTCGATGGGGTGCGCTGCACCCTTCTCGCGGAGGGCGAGGAACTCGGGTGCTCCGGCGTCCTGGTCGGCGATGAAACGCTCGGCGAATGCGCCGCTCTGGATGTCGGCGAGAACGGCCTGCATGTTCTCCTTGACCTCGGGGGTGATGACGCGGGGGCCGGAGACGTAGTCGCCGTACTCGGCGGTGTCGGAGACGCTCCAACGCTGCTTCGCGATGCCGCCCTCCCACATGAGGTCGACAATGAGCTTGAGCTCGTGCAGCACCTCGAAGTAGGCGATCTGCGGCTGGTAGCCGGCCTCGGTCAGGGTCTCGAAGCCGTACTGGACGAGCTGCGAGACGCCGCCGCAGAGAACTGCCTGCTCGCCGAACAGGTCGGTCTCGGTCTCTTCGGTGAACGTGGTCTTGATGCCGCCGGCGCGGAGGCCGCCGATGGCCTTGGAGTACGACCAGGCGAGGTCCCAGGCGGCGCCGGTGGCGTCCTGCTCGACGGCGACGATGACGGGAACGCCACGGCCGGCCTCGTACTCGCGGCGCACGGTGTGACCCGGTCCCTTGGGGGCGACGAGGAGAACGTCGACGCCGGCGGGGGCGGTGATGTAGCCGTAGCGGATGTTGAAGCCGTGACCGAACACGAGCGCCTTGCCCTCGCTGAGGTTGGCGGCGATGTCGTCGGCGTAGAGGTGACGCTGGCTCTGGTCGGGCGCGAGGATGACGATGACGTCGGCCCAGGCGGCTGCCTCGGCGCCGGTCAGAACGGTGAAGCCGGCCTCTTCTGCCTTGGCCTTCGACTTCGAGCCCTCCTTGAGGCCGACGACGACCTCGACGCCGGAGTCGCGCAGGTTCTGCGCGTGTGCGTGGCCCTGCGAGCCGTAGCCGATGACGGCGACCTTCTTGCCCTGGATCAGTGCGAGGTCTGCGTCTTTGTCGTAGAAGATTTCAGTCACTTTGTTCATCTCTCTCTGGTTTTGGTCCCTGAGCTTGTCGAAGGGCCTGGTCGTTCGCGGTAGCCCCTTCGACAAGCTCAGGGACCGGATTCGGTACTAGTTCTTGAATACTCGCTCGGTGATGCTCTTGCTCCCGCGTCCGATGGCGAGGAGGCCGCTCTGCGCGATCTCCTTGATGCCGTAGGGCTCGAGAATGCGCAGCAGCGCCTGGATCTTTCCGCTGTCGCCCGTGGCCTCGACCACGAGCGCGTCGGTAGACACGTCGACGATGCTGGCACGGAACAGCGAGACTGCCTCGAGCACCTGCGATCGTGTGGTGTTGTCGACGCGCACTTTGATGAGCATGTGCTCACGGGTGACGGATGTCGCGGGGTCGAGTTCTACGATTTTGATCACGTTGACCAGCTTGTTCAACTGTTTCGTGACCTGCTCCAGCGGCAGCTCTTCGACATCGACCACAACGGTGATGCGCGAGAGGCCAGGAATCTCGCTCTTGCCCACGGCGAGGCTCTCGATGTTGAAGCCGCGGCGGGCGAAGAGGCCGGCGACCCGTGTGAGCAGACCGGGTTTGTCTTCGACAAGCAGGGAAAGGACGTGGCTCATGGGTCTACTCCTCTTCCCACTCGGGGGCGTGATCGCGGGCGTACTGCACCTGTGACATTCCGACGCCCTGGGGCACCATCGGCCACACCATCGAGTCGCGGCTCACGATGAAGTCGATGACGACGGGGCGGTCGTTGGTGTCGAGTGCGAGCTGGATAGCGGCATCCACCTCGTCTTGCTTCGTCACCCGGATGCCGAGCGCGCCGTAGGCGTCGGCGAGTTTGACGAAGTCGGGCACCATGGCGGTGCCGTGGCCGGTGTTCAGGTCGGTGAACGAGTGGCGCCCGTCGTAGAACAGGGTCTGCCACTGGCGCACCATGCCCAGCGACGAGTTGTTGATGATCGCGACCTTGATCGGGATGTTGTTGATGACGCAGGTGGCGAGCTCCTGGTTGGTCATCTGGAAGCATCCGTCGCCGTCGATCGCCCAGACCACGCGGTCGGGCTCGGCGACCTTGGCGCCCATCGCCGCGGGCACGCCGTAGCCCATGGTTCCGGCGCCGCCGGAGTTCAGCCACGAGTTGGGGCGCTCGTACTTGATGAACTGCGCCGCCCACATCTGGTGCTGTCCGACGCCGGCGGCGTACACGCCCTCCGGTCCGGTCATCTGGCCGATGCGCTCGATGACCTGCTGCGGTGACAGCAGCCCGTCGTCGGGCATCGTGTAGCCGAGGGGGAACTGCTCGCGCAGCCCGCTCAGCCGTGTCCACCAGTCGCTGTAGTCGGGGGTGGTCTGCTCGACGGCGGTCGCCCAAGCGGCGATGAGGTCGATGATGACCTCTTTCGCGTCACCGACGATCGGCACGTCGGCCGCGCGGATCTTGCCGATCTCGGCGGGGTCGATGTCGACGTGCACGATCTTCGCGTTGGGGGCGAACTCGCTCGTCTTGCCGGTGACCCGGTCGTCGAAGCGCGAGCCGAGCGCGATGATCAGGTCGCTCTCCTGCAGGCCGAGCACGGCGGGCACGGTGCCGTGCATGCCGGGCATGCCGAGGTGCTGCGGGTGCGAGTCGGGGAATGCGCCGCGCGCCATCAGCGTGGTGACGACGGGCACACCCGTCTTCTCGGCGAGCTGCAGCAGTTCGGGCGAGGCCTGGGAGCGGATGACTCCGCCTCCGACATAGAACACCGGCCGCGAGGCGGCGGCGAGCATCTCGGCGGCGGCGGTGATCTGCTTGCCGTGCGCCTTGGTGACGGGGCGGTAGCCGGGCAGGTCGAGCTTCGGCGGCCAGATGAACGGCGCCGAGTTCTGCTGCGCGTCCTTCGTGATGTCGACGAGCACGGGGCCCGGGCGGCCCGTCGTCGCGATGTGGTAGGCCGACGCGATGGCGGCGGGCACATCCGCGGGGTCCTTCACGAGGATGGAGTGCTTGGTGATCGGCATGGTGATGCCGATGATGTCGACCTCTTGGAACGCGTCGGTGCCCATCAGCGTCGAGAAGACCTGGCCGGTGATCGCGAGCAGCGGCACCGAGTCCATGTAGGCGTCGGCGATAGCGGTGACGAGGTTCGTGGCGCCGGGTCCTGAGGTCGCGATGGCGACGCCGACGCGGTTGGACGACGCTGCGTAGCCCTCGGCCGCGTGGCCGGCGCCCTGCTCGTGGCGCACCAGGATGTGACGGATGTCGGTGTCGGCCATCAGCTCGTCGTAGAACGGGATGATCGCGCCGCCCGGCAGGCCGAACACGTCGGTGATGCCCAGGTTCTTGAGCGAGCGCAGCACCGCGCCCGAGCCCGTGAGGATCTCGGGTTCAGCGGACTGCGGCTTCTTCGGTGGTCGGGGGCTGGCCGTTGACACGGCTGGTGAGTCCGTGGACATGGGTTTCCTTAGAAGTAATGGTGAGTGATACCGCGCATTTAGCCGGTGACTGCGCCTTCTGCGGCGGAGTGCACGAGCTTCGCGTACTTGGCGAGTACGCCTCGGGTGTAGCGCGGGGGAAGGGGAGCCCAGCCGTTTCGGCGAGCTTCCAGCTCTGCCGGTTCGACAAGTAGGTCGAGTGAGCGAGCTGCGATATCGACCCGTATAAGATCACCATCGCGCACGAAGGCAATAGGACCTGCGTCTACTGCTTCGGGAGCTATGTGGCCGATGCACAGTCCGGTTGTGCCGCCTGAGAATCTGCCGTCCGTCAAGAGTAGTACATCTTTGCCGAGCCCAGCGCCCTTGATGGCGGCGGTGATTGCGAGCATCTCGCGCATGCCCGGTCCGCCCTTGGGGCCCTCGTAGCGGATGACGACGACCTCGCCCTTTTTGATGCTGCCCTCGGTGAGCGCGTCGAGAGCTGCCCGCTCGCGCTCGAACACACGGGCGGGGCCCTCGAAGACCTCGGCGTCGAATCCGGCGGTCTTGACGACCGCGCCCTCCGGTGCGAACGAGCCCCGGAGGATGGTGAGGCCGCCCGTGGCGTGGATCGGGTTGTCGAGGGTGCGCAGCACCTTGCCGTCGAGCGGGTCGGGGTTGAGGTCGGCGAGGTTCTCGGCGAGGGTCTTGCCGGTGACGGTCATCACGTCGCCGTGCATAAGCCCGGCGTCGAGCAGGGCCTTCATCAGCACCGGCACGCCGCCGTTGCGGTCGACGTCGTTCATCACGTACTTGCCGAAGGGCTTGAGGTCGCCGACGTGCGGAACCTTGTCGCCGATGCGGTTGAAGTCGTCGAGGGTGAGCTCGACCTCGGCCTCGTAGGCGATCGCGAGCAGGTGCAGGATCACGTTGGTCGATCCGCCGAGCGCCATCGCCACCGTGATCGCGTTCTCGAACGCCTTCTTGGTGAGGATGTCGCGGGCGGTGATGCCGAGACGCAGCAGGTTCACCACTGCCTCGCCGGAGCGGTGCGCGTAGTAGTCGCGACGGCGGTCGGCGGCGGCGGGGCTCGCGGAGCCCGGCAGGCTGAGGCCGAGCGCCTCGGCGACCGACGCCATGGTGTTCGCGGTGTACATGCCGCCGCAGGCACCCTCGCCGGGTGCGAACGCACACTCGATGCGGTGCGCGTCTTCGAGGCTCATGGTGCCGGCCTTGACGCCGCCCACCGCCTCGAAGGAGTCGATGATGGTGATGTCCTTCTCGGTGCCGTCGGTCAGCTTCACCCAGCCGGGGGCGATCGAGCCGGCGTAGAGGAACACGCTGGAGAGGTCGAGGCGCGCGGCCGCCATGAGCATGCCGGGGATCGACTTGTCGCAGCCGGCGAGCAGAACCGAGCCGTCGAGGCGCTCGGCCATCATCACGGTCTCGACGGAGTCGGCCACGACCTCGCGGGAGACGAGCGAGAAGTGCATTCCCTCGTGGCCCATCGAGATTCCGTCGGAGACGCTGATGGTGCCGAACTGCAGCGGGTATCCACCGCCGCCGTGCACGCCCTCTTTCGCGGCCTGCGCGAGGCGGTCGAGCGAGAGGTTGCAGGGGGTGATCTCGTTCCACGAGCTCGCGATGCCGATCTGGGGCTTCTCCCAGTCGGCGTCGCCCATTCCGACGGCGCGCAGCATGCCGCGCGAGGTCGTCGCTTCGATTCCGTCGGTGACGGTGCGGGAGCGGGGCTTGATGTCGATGGCTTCTCGGGATGTGTCCGGCATATTACGAGTGTAAAGCTCCCGGCGCACCCGGGTTACGCGCGTGTACCGTCCGAGCCGGGTGCGGTATCGGCCGCGGCATCCGCCGTCGCGCGGTTGACGGCGTCTTCGAGTTCGTCGACGACGAGTGTGTTCTTGTCGAAGTTGCCCGTGCGGTAGCCGGCGCGACCCACCATGTGCGCGGAGATCGGCGCGGTGAGCATCTGGAAGAGCACGATCGGGATCACGAGCAGCAGGGTCGCCCACTCGCGTGACTCGAGGGCGATCGCGAGCACCACGAAGATCAGGCCGAGAATCTGCGGCTTCGTCGCGGCGTGCATCCGGCTGAGCGCGTCGGGGAAGCGCACGAGGCCGACTCCGGCCGCCACCGAGAGGAATGCGCCGAGCAGGAGCGAGATCGAGGCGAGCAGGTCGAGGGTGTCGTCGAAGGTCATGGCAGCCCCTGCTCGTCGGCCTGGGTCGCGGGGGTCGGCACCCGGTCTTGCTTCGAGACGTAGCGAGCGACGGCGATGGTGGCGAAGATCGCCGTGCTCGCGAGCACGACCATCAGCGGGATGGTGCGGGTGTGCCCGTTGAAGACCATCTCGGTGCCGACGACCAGCATCAGCGTCGTGAGGAGGACGTCGGATGCGATCATCCGGTCGAGAATGGACGGCCCACGCACGATGCGGTACACGGTGAGCAGTGCCGCGATGGTGAACAGCACGCTCGTGACGATGAAGATGACGTTCACGAGTTCATCCTTTCGAGGTCTTCGCGGGAGCCGAGGGCCCGCACGAGGCTGCGCTCGACACGCACGACCTCGGCGCGCGTCGTCTCGACGCTGTCGCCGGGACCCGCTCCGAGCACGTGCAGATAGAGGATCGAGCGCTCCCGGTCGGCTTCGAGCACGAGCGATCCGGGGATGAGCGAGACGGCGATGGCCGTGAGCGTCATGATGAGGTCGGAGCGGGTGAACATCTGAACGGCGATCACGCCGTTGCCCCTGATCGGCTGGGGGCTGAAGGCCTGGAACGCCACCTGGAACGAGCCGACGACGAGACGCCAGAAGAAGTGTCCGGCGAACAGCGCGAAATACCAGACGTTGAGGCGCCCGGAGAACTCGATCGGCGGGAGGTAGAACGCGCGCGTGACCAGCACGGCGAGAATGAGCCCGGTGACGAAGCTCAGCGGCGTGAACTGTCCCCAGAGAAGCATCCACAGCACTACCAGCACCACAAGAAGCGGCACCTGCAGCCAGAGGCGCACCTTGGCGGTTCTCGTAGCGGACGGCTCAGTCATCGATGCCTCCGGGGAAGACGTTGTCGACGTAGAACGAGGGGCCCTCGAGGTTCTCGCCGGCACGCGAGGCGATGCCGTAGAGCGGGCCCGCGAAGACCGTGAGCGCGAGGCTCACGAGAACCATGCCGCCGGTCGCCGCGGTCATCAGCCTCGGCACGGTGCGGGTGGCGCGCATCGCCGGGGCGCCGGGAGCCTCGGAGACGTTGTTGAGCAGGGTCGACTCGTAGCCCTCGACCTCTTTCGACGAACGCCAGAAGGCCATGTTCCACACACGAACGAGGGCGTAGAGGGTGAGCAGCGACACGAGCGCGCCCGCCCCGATGAGCACGTAGGCGATCGGGGTGCCCTGCTGGGCGCTCGCCTCGAAGAGGGCGAGCTTGCCGATGAAGCCCGAGAACGGGGGTATGCCGCCGAGGTTGAGCGCCGGCACGAAGTAGAGCACTGCCACGATCGGGGCGGCCTTGAGCAGCCCGCCGAGTTTGGTGATCGACGTGCTGCCGCCCACCCGTTCGATGAGCCCCGCCGCGAGGAAGAGGGTCGACTGCACAACGATGTGATGCACGATGTAGTAGATCGCCGCGGCCGTGCCCTCCGCCGCCCCGAGCGCGACGCCGAGGATCATGTAGCCGATGTGGCTCACGAGGGTGAACGACAGGATCCTCTTGATGTCGGCCTGCGAGACCGCGCCCAGCACGCCCACCACCATCGTGAGCAACGCCACGATCATCAGGGCCGTATTGAGCTCCGGCCCGGGGAACAGCACCGTCTCGGTGCGGATGATCGCGTACACGCCGACCTTGGTCAGCAGGCCGGCGAACACCGCCGTCACGGGCGCCGGCGCCGTCGGGTAGGAGTCGGGGAGCCAGAACGACAGCGGGAACACCGCGGCCTTGATTCCGAACGCGACGAGCAGCATCACGTGCAGGATGATCTGCACGTCGGTGGGGATCTCGGCCATCCGCACCGAGATCTGCGCGATGTTCACGGTACCGACGGCGCCGTAGATCATCGCGATCGACGCGAGGAAGAGCAGTGACGAGAGCAGGCTCACCACGATGTAAGTGACGCCGGCGCGGATGCGCGCCTCGGTGCCGCCGAGGGTGATCAGCACGTAGCTCGAGACCAGCAGGATCTCGAAACCGACATAGAGGTTGAACAGGTCGCCCGCGATGAACGCGGTGAAGACGCCGGCGGCCAGGATCAGGTAGGTCGGGAAGTAGATCGAGACCGGGGTCTCGCTGTCGCCGTCGGCGAGGCCCTGCCCCACCGAGTAGATGAGCACGGCCAGCAGCACGAGCGCCGAGACCACGAGCATCAGCGCGGCGAGCCGGTCGACCACGAGCACGATGCCGAACGGCGCCTGCCAGCCGCCGACCTCGACCACGAGCGGCGCGGAGTCGTCGACGACGAACAGCAGCACGACGCTGATCACGAGCACGGCGGCGAGGGTGCCGATCGCGACGATGCGCTGGAGGTGCGGGCGCTTGCCGAGGATGAGCGCGGATGCGGCACCGAGCAGCGGCAGCATCACCACGAGGGGAACGAGGTTGATCATTGCTTCGGCTCCAGTTCGTCGCCGGGCAAGAACTCGGAGTCTTCCTTGGTCGACTCGAGCGCCTCGCCGAGTTCGGCGACCATGGGGTCGCGCAGGGCGATGTCGTCGAGGTCGTCGTCGAGGTCGTCGTCTCGTTCGAGACGCCAGGAGCGGTAGATGAGTGCCATAAGGAAGGCGGAGACTCCGAACGTGATGACGATGGCCGTGAGAATGAGCGCCTCGGGCATCGGGTCGGTCATGTCCCGCGCGGAGACGCCGTCTTCGACGATGGGTGCGCTGCCGACCTTGCCGACCATGGTGAGGAGCAGCAGGTTGGTGGCGTTGCCCACGAGCAGAAACCCGAGGAGCACCCGCGTCATGCTCCGTTCGAGCAGGAAGTAGACGCCGCAGGCGTAGAGCACGGCCATGATGCCGATGAGAACGAGGGAGATGCTCATGCGGTCACCTTCTCCGTCTCGTCTTCCTGTTGCCTGTCGACCTCTGCGCCGAGGCTGCGGAGCACGTCGAGGGTGAGCCCTACGACCACGAGGTAGACGCCGAGGTCGAAGATCGTGGATGTCACGAACTCGACGTGCCCGAACAGCCAGACCTCGCCCTCCCAGAACGTCGACTGCAGCGGAGCCTGCCCGAAGAAGAGGGGCACGAGCGCCGTGCCGACGGCCAGCACGAGTCCCGTTCCGAGGAGCTTTCCGGCGTCGACCGGGGCTGCGGCACCGAGTTCGTGCCTGCCGCCCGCGAGATAGCGGGCGACGAGGGCGAGCCCGGCGACGAGTCCGGCGGCGAATCCCCCGCCGGGCAGGTTGTGGCCGGCGAAGAGCAGGTAGAGCGACACGATGATGAGCGGGTGGAAGATGAGGCGCACGACGACCTCGAGCAGGATCGACCGGTTGGCGGCCGAGAGGGTGCGCCCGGCCAGCAGCCACGAGGTGCGGGAGTCGTCGCCCGTCGCCTGGGCGGCATCTGCACTGACCCTCTGCTTGCGGATCTTCTCCTTGGCCTCCCGGCGCGGCAGGCGCGGCAGGTTGTCGGTGCGGCCGCTGATGAAGATGAGGCTCGCGACGCCGGTGGCGGCCACGATGATGACCGAGAGCTCGCCCATAGTGTCCCAGCCGCGCAGGTCGACGAGGGCGACGTTGACGACGTTGCGGCCGTGGCCCTGGTTGTAGGCGAGGTCGGGCCACTGCAGCGAGATCGGCAGCGCGTTGCGGGCGCCGAGCGTGACGAGGGCGACGGTCGCCATGATGAGTCCGACCGCCGCGCCGATGACGGCGCGCACGCCGCGGTTGGCGCTGCCGTTCTTCTCGCCGAGGCGGGCGGGCAGACGGCGCAGCACGAGCACGAAGGCGACGAGGGTGACGATCTCGACGAGGATCTGGGTGAGGGCCAGGTCGGGGGCGCCCTGCAGCGCGAAGAGCCCCGCCATGCCGTAGCCGGTGACGCCGACGAGGACAACGGCCTGGAAGCGTTTGTTCGCGCGGGTGGCGGCGAACGCGGCGATGATCATCACGGCGCCGATGGCGAGCTGCGACGGGAAGTCCCAGAACTTGAACTCGGTGGGCCAGGTGCGGTTGAGCGCGAGGGCGGTTCCGACGGCGCCGACGAAGACGACGAGGATCACGCCGAGGTAGAACGGGAGCGAGCCGCGCTGGGTCAGGCTCGTTGTGCGGGCGGCGACGGTGTCGATGGCACGCAGCACGTTCGAGTACGACTCGGCGGCCGAGAACGGCGACACGGTCACCGCCTTGACCGAGCGTCCCCGCCACGCGAAGACCGCGGCGCCGAGCAGCAGTGTGGCCGCCGAGATCGCGAGCGCGGGCTCGAGACCGTGCCACAGCGCGAGATGGTAGCTGCCCTCGCCCGCCGCGGGGAACGTCTCGGAGTAACCGCTCAGAGTGGTGTCGACGACCGAGGCGGCGAGGCCGAGCACGATGCCGCTGACCGCGAGCAGCGCCGGCGAGAGGAGGAAGCCGGGCCGCTCGTAGTTCGGTCGCACGGTCTCGACGTCGGCCTTGGTGTAGAACGCGCCCCAGAAGAAGCGGGCGCTGTAGGCGACGGTGAGCACGGAGCCCAGCGCGACGCCGACGAGTGCGACCCAGCCCATCGGGTTGCCCGCGACGCCGTCGTCGAGCAGCGAGGTGAACACGGCCTCCTTGGCGACGAAACCGAGGGCGGGCGGCAGGCCGACCATCGAGATGAGGGCGAGCGCGGTGATGACGGCGAGCACGGGAGACTTGCGGCCGAGCCCGGAGAGCTTGCGCAGGTCGCGGGTTCCCGCGCAGTGGTCGATGATGCCGACGACGAGAAACAGCGTGCTCTTGTAGAGGGCGTGGGCGAGCAGCAGGGCGAGCGCCGCGAGGGCGGTGTCGCGTGTGCCGTAGCCGGAGATGACCATGAGGAAGCCGAGCTGGCTGACGGTGCCGTAGGCGAGCACGAGCTTGAGGTCGGTCTGCCGCAGTGCGGTCCAGGCGCCGAAGATCATGGTGAGCACGCCGAATCCGACGGTGACCAGCTGCCAGCCGGGAACGTCGGCGAAACCGGGGGCGAACCGGGCGACGAGGTAGATGCCGGCCTTCACCATGGCGGCGGCGTGCAGGTAGGCGCTCACCGGTGTGGGCGCGGCCATCGCGGCGGGGAGCCAGAAGTGGAAGGGCACGATCGCCGACTTCGACATCGCGCCGACGAGCACGAGCATGATCGCGACCGTCACGAGGGGGCCGCTCGGTGCGAGCGCCACGATCTCGGAGATGCGTGCCGTGCCGGTCTCGACGGCCAGCAGAACGAGGCCGACGAACATCACGAGCCCGCCGAAGGTCGTGACGAGCAGAGCCTGCAGGGCCGCACCTCGACTGGCCTTACGCCCCGTGTAGTGCCCGATCAGCAGGTAGGAGAGAACGCTCGTCGCCTCCCAGAAGACGAAGAGCAGGTAGACGTCGTCGGCGATGACGAGTCCGTACATCGCGCCGGCGAAGGCGAGCAGGATGGCCGCGAAACGTCCGAGTCCGACCTCGGTGTCGGAGAAGTAGCGCGCGCAGTAGACGAGCACGAGCGCCCCGACGCCGGTGACGACGAGCGACAGCACCCACGACAGGGTGTCGAGCCGCACCGCCACGGTGAGGTCGAGCTGCGGAATCCACTGCACGCTCTCGAGCAGCTGCCCGCCGGCGAGAACGGTGTTCCACTGGGCGAGGGTGAAGGCGAATGCCGCGGTCGGCACAACGGCGGCGACGAGGAAGATGCGGTGGCCGAGAGCGCGCGTCAACGGAATCAGTACGAGTGATATCGCCCCGAACGCAATGAGAATCGCGAGCATGCTGCCTCCCAGTGCGTTAGTGCGGCAAGTACACGTCGCTGGAGATTACTCGGAAATTTCCCTGAAGCCGCCTCGCTAGTTTACCGTGTCATCGCTGCGAGTCTCGCGCCTCTAGGCGGCCTCGGCCGCGGCCCGACGCCCGACGCCGGCCGTCACCCCAGCGATCGTCCCGGTGCCCACGAATATTCCCTCGACACGGCACCGATAATTACGCAGACGGCGAACGGATGATTCCTCGACGGTCACTGCTCGTGAACGTCGCCCTCGCGCAGGTCGGCGAGCAGGGTGAGTGCGCGCGCCACCTCGATCGGGCCCTTCACGCGGTGATTGGCGAGGGTCGACCCGTCGCCGGCCTTGAGACCGAGGTCGTCTGCGCCGAGCGCCGCGAAGCCGTCTTCGTCGGTCACGTCGTCGCCCGCGAAGAACACGGCGGTGGCCGCCGTGTAGGCGCGGAGGTGTTCGATCGCCTCGCCCTTCGTGGTCGAACGCACCGAGAACTCGAGCACGTTCTTGCCGCCGCGCACCGTGAGGTCGTCGAGCTCTGCCGCGGCCTCGCTGCGGGCGACGAGATGGGCGACACGCGAGTTGTGCTCGGTCGCGAGCCGGGTGTGCAACGCGAAGCCCGCGGGCTTCGACTCGAGCCAGACCTCGTCGATCGAGTCGGCGACCTCGCTGAGCACCTCTTTCAGCACCTCGACGCGCTTGAGCTCGGCGGCGTCGAGGCCGATGATGTCGTCGGGGTTGTCGAGACGGATCTCGATGCCGTGCGAGCCGATGAGCAGCGCGTTGTCGGGCAGCTGCGAGACCCGTTCGAGGCTCGCGAGCGCGCGCCCCGACACGAGCGCGACCCGGGTGTGCGGCATGTCGAGCAGGCGCAGCACCGCGGTGCGGGCCTCGGGCAGGGCACGCGCGCGTTCGGGGTCGTCGACCTCGGGGGCGAGCGTGCCGTCGAAGTCGAGCGCCACGAGCAGCTGCTTGGTGCGGGTGATCTCGCGCATGGCGCCGACGAGCGGTTCGGGCAGTCGGGAGAACGGGGGCGGGGTGTCGACGTCGACCATCAGAGCTCGGTTCCGCGCGGCACCCGCTCGACGGTCCACTCGAGGTCGCCCAGGGGGTCGTCCAACGGGTCGTCGATCACGTCGGCCGACTCGGCGCTGTCGCGGTCGCCACGCACACCGGCGAGGGCGGTGAGGAACGTCGTCGACCAGCGTGCGACGTCGTATTCGAGAACACGCTTGCGCAGCGACCGCATGCGGGCGCTGCGTTCGCGCTTCGGCATCGTGATGGCCTGCAGGATGATCTCCTTGAGGCCGTCGATGTCGTGCGGGTTGATGCGCAGCGCACGCTTGAGCTCGTCGGACGCCCCCGCGAACTCGCTCAGGATCAGCACGCCGTCGTCGTCGAAGCGGGCGGCGACGTATTCCTTGGCGACGAGGTTCATGCCGTCGCGCAGCGCGGTGACGAGCATCACGTCGGCCGCGAGGTACAGGGCCGCCATTTCGTCGCGCGGGTAGCCGTGGTGGTGGTAGCTGATCGCGGTGTGGCTCATCGTCGCGAAGTCGCCGTTGATGCGCCCGACGGTGAGCTCGATCTCGTCGCGCAGGTCCATGTAGGCCTGCACGCGTTCGCGGCTCGGGCTCGCGACCTGCACGAGGGTCACGTCTTCCACCTTGATGCGGCCGTCGGCGAGCAGTTCGCCGTAGGCCTTGAGCCGGTGGCCGATGCCCTTGGTGTAGTCGAGCCGGTCGACGCCGAGCATGATCGTCTTCGGGTTGCCGAGGCCCTCGCGGATCTCCTTCGCCCTGGCCTGGATGTGCGGCTGGCGGGCGAGCTCCTCGAACGAGCGCGAGTCGATCGAGATCGGAAACGCCTTCGCGATCACACGGCGCGTGGGGCGGCCGGGCGACGCCACCTCGATCGTGGTGGTCTTCGTCGTCGACGTGGTGAGGCGGCGCACGGCGCGGGCGAAGTTGCTCGCGTCGGCGGCACGCTGAAACCCGATGACGTCGGCGCCGAGGAGGCCCTCGATGATCGCGGCACGCCACGGCAGCTGCGAGTAGATGCCGTACGGCGGGAAGGGGATGTGGTTGAAGAACCCGATGGTCAGGTCGGGCCGCTTGTCGCGCAGCATCTTCGGAACGAGCTGCAGCTGGTAGTCCTGCACCCAGACGACCGCTCCCTGCGCGCTCACCGAGGCCGCGGCATCCGCGAATCTCTGGTTGACGGCGACATAGCTCTCCCACCATTCCCGGTGGTAGGTGGGCGGTGCGATCACGTCGTGGTACAGCGGCCAGAGGGTGTCGTTGCTGAACCCCTCGTAGTAGTTCTCGACGTCTTCGACGCTCAACGGCACCGGCACGATGTGGATGCCGTCGTTGTCGAAGGGATCGATCTCGAGGTCGGGGCGGCCGGCCCAGCCGACCCAGGCGCCGTCGTTGCTGCGCATGATCGGCTCGAGGGCGGTGACGAGTCCGCCGGGAGACGCCTTCCAGCTCGTGGAACCGTCGTCGTCGACGACATGGTCGACGGGAAGCCGGTTCGATACGACGACGAAGTCGTATTCTGCGGCGTTATCAGCGGTGGACGTTACAGAACTATCTAGGGGGGCGTTCATAAAACGCTTATGCTCCATTCGGATTGCGCACCAGCACCATCGTCGGCAAGCTTCTCTCAGGATACCAGCCGCGCTCGGCCCTCTGGCGTCGGCCTAGCATTGCCTCATGGTGACTACCCGGCTGTACCGTGCGGGCAAATTGGTGAAGACCGATTTTCCCGTCTCTGAGATCTCCGACTATCTGGCGGAGACGGATGCCACGGTGTGGGCGGACTTCACGTCGCCGACGGCCGACGACCTCGCGTCGATCGAGGAAGAGCTCGATCTGCACAACCTCGCCGTCGAGGACGCGGTGCACGAGCACCAGCGCCCCAAGCTCGACCGCTACGACACCCACCTGTTTCTCGCCGCCTACGCCGTGAGTCTGAACTCCGAGACCAAGGAGCTGTCGAAGGTCGAGGTGAAGGCGTTCGTCACCGAGCGCGCCGTGATCACCGTGCACCCGGAGAGCTTCGACATCGCGACCGTGACGCAGCGCTGGGATTCGAACCCCGACCTGGCGAAGAACGGCGCCGCCTTTCTGCTCTGGGGCCTGCTCGACGTCATCGTCGACGGCCACTTCAACACCGTGCAAGACCTCGACGCCGAGATCGAGACCTACGAGGACCTGCTCTTCGACGGCAAGAACCACGGTCTCGAGATTCAGCGCAACTCGTTCGAGCTGCGCAAGAACCTGGTGATGCTGCGTCGCGCGGTTCTGCCGATGCGCGAGGTCGTGAACACGCTGATGCGCCGCGACATCGAGCTGATGCGGCACGACATGGCGCCGTACTTCCAAGACGTCTACGACCACGTACTGCGCGCCACCGAGTGGACGGAGTCGCTGCGCGATCTCGTCGCCACGATCCTCGACACCAATCTGAGCATCCAGGGCAACCGGATGAACCTGATCATGAAGAAGGTCACCAGCTGGGCGGCGATCATCGCCGTGCCGACGGCGATCACGGGGTTCTTCGGTCAGAACCTGCGTTTTGTCGGCTTCGCCACCGGGTGGGGAACGTGGCTGTCGATCGGACTGATCGTCGCCACGTCGCTCACGCTCTACCTGTCGTTCAAACGCCGCGACTGGCTGTAGGCCCGCGCTCTACGCCGTGAGCGGCGCCAGCCCGAGCAGCCTCGCCGAGCGTGACCGCCTGACCGCCACGAGGGCGAGGACCACGCTGACGACGCCGAACCCGGCGAGCGCCGCGGCGGCGGTGAGCACCGGCACGGCGCTGCCTCCGGCGAGGATCCCCTGCATGCCGGAGACGCCGTAGGTGAGGGGCAGGAACGGGCTGATGGCCTGGAACGGCTCGGACAGCACCTGGATCGGGTAGATGCCGCCCGTCGCGGTGAGCTGTATCGCGAGCAGGAACAGCGAGATCACGAGGCCGGCGCGTCCGAACGCGCTCGTGAGCAGGTAGTGGAACGCCGTGAAGGCGGCCGCCGCGAGCAGCGAGAAGAGCAGGGTCGCGGGCAGCAGGCTCCAGCTCACCCCGATCGAGACGTGCATCAGGAGCACGAGCAGCACCGCCTGGGCGCCCGTGACGACGCTCGCGCGCGCCAGTGCGGAGAACACGAGCCGCCCGTCGACCGCGGTGGAGGCGAGCGCGCGACGGGTGAACGGCCGCAGCACGAGGAAGACGGCGAGCGCGCCGATCCACAGCCCGAACGGAACCAGGAACGTCGCGATGACCTGGCCGATGTCGGTGACCGGGTTGTCGGTGGTGACCGACAGGGTCACGGGGTCGGCGGCGACCTCGGCCGTCGCGGCCGACGTGTCGTCGTTCTGGCTCGGAATCCGGGCCGCGCCGTCGGCGAGTCCGGCGGCGAGGGTGTCTGCGCCGGTTGCGAGCTGCGTCGCCCCGTCGGCGATGCCCGTCGCACCGGTGGCGAGGCCGGTCGCGCCGGTGGCGAGGCCGGCGGCCCCCGTGGCGAGACCGTTCACGCCGGTGACCAGCGCCGGGCCCGCCGCGGCGAGCTTCGCCGCCCCGGTCGAGCTCTGGGCGATGCCCGATTGCACGCCGGTGATCGCTCCCGCCGTCTGCTGGCTGAGGGCGGCGCCGCCCGCCTTCGACGCGGCGAGGCCGTCGATGAGCTGCTGGATCGCGGCCTGCTGCTGGGGGTCGGGGGTCTGCGCCTGCACGCCCTGCAAGACCGGGGTGATCCCGTCGGCGAGCTGGGCCACTCCCCCGGTGTACGCCGCGACGCCCGAGCTGAACTGGCTGAGCCCCGCGGCCCCGCTGTTCAGTCGGCCGAGGCCGGCGCTGAGCGACGAGACCCCCGAGGTGTAGGTCTGCAGCCCGGCGCCGAGCCGCGAGGCGCCGCCGCCCAGCTGGCTCGCTCCGCCGCCGAGCTCGGTCGCACCGCTGCCGAGCCGGGTCGCACCGTCGGCGAGGCCCCGCGCCCCGGTGCCGAGCTGCGCCGCGCCGTCGGACGCGGTCGACAGGGCGGTGCCCACGTCGCCGAGTCCCGAGTACAGGCCGCTGATGTACTGCGAGGTGATCTGCTTGCCGAAGGTGCCGACCATGGTCTCGCCCACCACCTGCAGCACCGAGCCGGTGAGGTAGCTGTGCGCGTCGTCGGTCTGGATCGAGAGGTTCGACTTCACCGGAGCGTCGCTCTGGATCGACAGCACCGAGGCGGAGAAGCCCTCCGGCACGGTGAGGATCGCGTAGACCTCGCCGTTCGCGAGTGCCTCTTCCGCGTCAGCGGCGTTGGTGATGCTCCAGTCGAAGCCTTGGGAGTCGCCGCCGGTGAGCTCGGTGACGAGCTGCCGGCCCGCGAACACGTTCTGCTCCGTGCCATCCGCTCCCGTCGTTGTGATCAGGGAGTCCTCGTTGACGATCGCGGCGGGGATGCGGTCGATCGAGGTGTCCGACTGCGAGAGCGCCCCGACGAACAGCCCGACGAAGGCGAGGGGCACGAGCACGACCGCGCCGAGCGCGCCCCAACGCATCCAGCGTTTGCGGGCCGCGATCGGGTTGCCTGTGGTCGGGGTCTGGATGTGCTGGCTCATCGGAGAGCCCCCTTCTTGCTCACGCTGTAGAGGTCGATCTCGATCACGGTCCGCTCGTCGACGTCACGGCGCACGGCCGCTCGCGGCGGCAGCGGTGTGCCGAGCATCACCGTCGTCGTCGCCGGGGCGAGGTGGCGGATCGCCGCGACGAAAACGCCCTCCTCCTCGGCCGAGGCGAAGGAGTCGAGCTGGTCGAGCATCACGACGGGGGTGCGCTCGGCGAGCGCGAGGGCGGCGAGCGCGACCGCCCGCTCGAGCTCCGGGAGCTCGACGAGGGTGCTGCCCGGCCGCACCGTCGCGGTCTCGCGGGTCGACGACGCGCGCAGCACCGAGTTCACCCGGTCGAGCCAGCGGCCGGCGCGGTGCGACGTGGTGAACATGCGGAACCAGGGCTGCGTCGTCTCGAGCCGCTCGGCGAGCAGTTCGCCGATCGTCACCGAGGCGTCGGTCGGGTCGACGCCGCCGACGTCGGCGAGTGCCACGAGCCGCGAGACCCGGGCCGCCTCGGAGGGCAGCGGATGTCCCGCCACCTGTGAGCGTCCGCCCGTCGCCGCGAGGCGGCCGGCCAGCGTCGCTGCGAGCAGCCTGCGGTCGATCGGGTCGCCGCTGACGATCGCGATCGCGCCCGGCGGAATCGCGAGGGAGATCGGACCCACCGAGGAGTCGCCCGACCCGGTGACGAGGTTCTCCGCGCTCACCGCGAGGCCGCGCTGGGCGTCGGCCCAGACCACGGCGTCGCGGTGCTCGCGCAACTGCTCGCCCTCGATGTCGACGTTGGGCAGCAGGCGCGAGAGCCAGCGCGGCATCCACCAGGCCGCGCGGCCGAGCAGCGTCATCACGGCGGGCACGAGGGTGAGCCGCACGAGGAAGGCGTCGAAGGTGATACCGGCGGCGAGGCCGAGGGCGATCGGTTTGATGGCGCCCGACCCCTCGGGCACAAACGCGAAGAAGACGAAGAACATGATGAGGGCCGCCGCGACCACCACCCGCGCGGCGCCCGCGAAGCCGTGTTCGACCGCGAATCGGGCGTCGCCGGTCTTCACGAACTCCTCGCGCATGCCGGAGACGAGGAACACCTCGTAGTCCATGGCCAGCCCGAAGAGCACGGCCATCAGCAGGATCGGCAGGAAGCTCAGGATCGGTCCGGCCTTCTCGACGTGCAGCAGCTCGGAGAACCAGCCCCACTGGAAGATCGCGACCACCACACCGAACGAGGCGACGACCGACAGCAGGAATCCGAGGGCGGCCTTGATCGGCACGAGCACCGACCGGAACACCATCATGAGCAGGATGATCGAGAGCCCGACGACGACGGTGCCGAACGGGACGAGCGCGTTGGTGAGCCGGTTCGAGATGTCGATGCCGATCGCCGTCGCGCCGGTGACCGCGATCGGGGTGTCGAACTCGTTCTCGATGTCGCCCGCCATCGCCCGGATGTTCTCGACGAGCTCTTTCGTCTCGACCGAGTCGGGTGCGCTCTCGGGCGTCACCTGGATGATCGCGGTGTCGAGCCCCTCGTCGGGAAACCCCTGCGCGACGTAGGCGACGTCGTCGAGGGCTCGGATCCGGTCGCCGATCGCATCGAGGTCGTCGACGATGTCGACGGTCTGGGTGATGTCCACCTCGACCACGAGCACGCTGTTGAACCCGGCGCCGAAGCCCTCGCTCACGAGGTCGTAGGCCTGGCGCTGCGTGGAGGCGGCGGGCTCCGACCCGTTGTCGGGCAGGTTGAGGTCGAGGCTGAGAGCCGGGATGGCGAGGGTGCCGAGAATCGCGACGACGCCGACCAGCGCGACCCAGGGTGCCTTCATCACGAGGGTGACCCAGCGCAGCCCCATGGTGCGCTTCGCGTCGGCGGCGGGCACGGCGCGCCTGTGGGCGCGCGAGCCGGGCTTGGGCACGAGCCGGCCCTTGGCGAGCCCGAGCATCGCCGGCAGCAGGGTGACGGCGATCGCGATGGCGATGAGCACCGCGAACGCCGCGCCGACGCCCATAACGCTGAGGAACGGGATGCCGACCACGAGAAGCCCGAGGAGGGCGATGATCACGGTGACTCCGGCGAATACGACGGCACTGCCCGCCGTGCCGACCGCGATGGCCGCCGATTCCTCGGGGTCTTCCCCCGCGGCGAGCTGGTTGCGATGCCGCGACAGGATGAACAGCGCATAGTCGATGCCGACCGCGAGGCCGATCATAAGTGCGAGCAGGGGCGCCGTGCTGCCCACGGTGGCGAACGCCGAGTAGGCGCTGATGCCGCCGATGGCGACACCGACGCCGATGAGGGCGCTGACGAGCGGCATTCCCGCGGCGACGAGCGATCCGAAGGTGATGAACAGCACGACTCCCGCGAAGAGCACGCCGAAGACCTCGGTGACCGTGACTCCGAAGGTGTTGTCCTGAAATACCTGCCCGCCGAACTCGACGACCATGCCGGCGTCGCGGCCGATCTGCGCGGTGTCCTGCAGCTCGACGAGCGTCTCGTCCGTGACATCCGTCGACGCCCCGTCGAACTGCACCTTGATGATCGCCATCGTCTCGTCGTCGGAGACGGCCTTGCCCGCGTACTCGCTGAACGGGCTGATGACGGTGGTGATGCCGTCGACCTTCTCGATCGCGGTCGCGGTGTCCTCGATCGCCGCCGTGAGGTCGGGGTCGTCGACGGATGCGCCCTCGGGTGCCTCCATCACGACCTGCGCGCTGGCACCCGCCACCGAGGGAAACACCGACTCGAGTCGATCGAGGGCGCTCTGCGACTCGGTGCCGGGAATGCTGAACGACTCGCTGGTCTGGCCGCCGAGTGCGACGCTGCCGCCGAGGATCCCGACGAGCACGAGGGCCCAGACCCCGATGACGCGCCACGCGTGACGGTAGGAGAACCGACCGAGGCGATAGAGGAGGGTGGCCATGACTACTCCTGAGAGCCGGGGCTGCCGAGCGTCAGCGGGGCGAGCAGCTCGGTGACGATGGTGATGAGAGCGGCCCTGACCTCGTCGACGGGCGGGTCGACGAGCGCCGACGAGACGTCGTCGCCGAACTTGTTGCGGCTGCTGAGGATGAACGCGGCGCCGCCGAGGGCCATGCCGAATCGCATAACGCCCTCGGTCGACGCGGCGGCCGTCGAGAAGTAGGCGGCGAGCCGGCCGACGAGCGCGTTGGCCCGGTCGATCACCGGCACGTCTTCGAGCGACTGGCCGTGGTTGAGGAACAGGTTGACCTCGAGCCTGCTCTCGAGCAGGAAGTCGACGAACTCGACGATGAAGAAGTCACGCCGGTCGGCGCTGAACGGGGAACCCTGCGTGCGGTCGAGAATTCCCTGCATCCGCTCGATCGCCGGGGCGATGCCCGCATCGAGAAGCGCCTCCTTCGAGGCGAAGTGGTAGAGCACGCTCGACTTGGAGACGCCGGCGATCTCGGCGATGCGCTGGAGCGAGGTTCCGAGGTATCCGGAGTTCGAGAACTCGGTGAGCGCGATGAGACGCAGTTCTTCTCTGGTCGACATGGAAACGACGATATCTGACCGATCGGTCAGCGCCTGTCCGATCGGTCAGTTTGCCAGCGGATTTGCAGCAATTGCCGACCACCGGGTTGTCGCGTCACCGCCAACCGGTAGCGTGGAGTACCGGACCAGAGGAGAACCCATGCGTAAATTCATCTTCAACGGCGCCATCGTGAGTGCCATCTTCGGCGGTCTCGGTGTGGTGCAGACCACTCGCAAGGGTCCTCACGACTGGAGGCTGATCCTGATGTGGATCAGCTGGGGGGCATCCCTCGCCATCGCGGTCGGCACCGTGATCGAGCAAGCAAACGACGCCAACGAACTCGAGGAGTAGACCATGAACTACGAAGGAAACGACTGGGGCTACTTCGGCTTCGTGCACGTGATCGGGCTGATCGCCTACGGCGTGTTCGCCCTGCTGGCCCTCGCGGTCGTCACCGGCCTCGTCATCCTGCTGGTGCGCTTCCTGCTCGTCGGCACCAAGGCGGCGCAGCTGTACGTCGCCAAGAACGCGCCGGCGAAGCCCGCCGCTCCCGTCACCGGCCCCGCAACGACCGGATCGACCGAGCCGAAGTCGCACCCGTCGCCGCCCACCACAACGCCGGCCGGACCCACCACACCCCTGTCGCCCGTCGACGCCGCGATCGCTCCGACTCCCCCGTCGAGCCCGGCCACGAGCACGTCGAGCACCACCACCCCGCTCCCGGCCTCGGGCACGGCTGCGCCGAAGGCGGCTCCGAAGAAGCCCGCCACGCCGCGCACCCCGAAGACCCCGCCGACCGTCTGACTCGTCGGGTCGAGGGCCGCAGGCAATAAGAGGGTCTCAGGCCAGAAAGCCGCGCAGCAGCACGGCCGAACCCTCGAGGTGCTCGCTCATCGCGGCGGCCGCGTCGTCCTGGCCGCCGCGCAGGATCGCGGCGACGATGGTCGCGTGTTGCTCGTTCGAGTGCGCGATGTTCAGCGGCAGCAGCGGGATGTGGTCGAGCAGGCCGTTGACCCGCGTGCGGTTGTCGGCCATCAGCGACACCAGGGTGGGCGTGCCCACGAGCTGCCCGATCGTGAGGTGCAGCCGCGAGTCGAGTCGACGGTAGTCGTCGGCCGAGGCCGCGGATGTCTCGGCGAGCCGTTGCCACAGCGTGTCACGGTCGGCTGCCGAGAGGCTGCGCCCCGCGGCAGCCCGGGCCGCCCCCACCTCGAGGATCTCGCGCAGTCCGAGCACGTCGTCGATCTCCGTCGCCGTCGGCACCGCGGTCTGCGGCTCGCCGCCGCCCTCAGCGGGCAGGCGCTCGCTCACAAAGGTGCCGCCGTAGCGGCCGCGCCTCGCCACGAGGTAGCCGGCGTCGGCGAGCGAACGGATCGCGTCGCGCACGGTGTCGCGGCTCACCGAGAAGCGCACGGCGAGATCGCGTTCCGCGGGCAGCGCCCCTCCCGGCTCCACGATGCCGAGGCGAACCGCCTGCAGCAGCCGCGCGACGGTGTCTTCGAAGGCATTGCCGCTGCGCACCGGGCGGAACACCACGTCGTCGGCGAGACTCGGCGGGCCGGGCTCGACGGCGGCACCCGACACGGTGCTCGCGTCGAGGGCTCCGCCCGTGGCATCCGTCATCTCTACAAGGGTGTCACGTATGCCGAGCTGATCCCGCCGTCGACGAGGAAGGTCGACGCGGTGATGAAGCTCGCGTCGTCGCTCGCGAGAAAAGCGACGGCCGCCGCGAGCTCCTCGGCCTCGGCGAAGCGGCCGACCGGGATGTGCACAAGACGGCGCTGGGCGCGCTCCTGGTCGCTCGCGAAGAGCTCCTGCAGCAGCGGGGTGTTGACCGGGCCGGGGCAGAGCGCGTTGACCCTGATGCCCTGCCGGGCGAACTGCACGCCGAGCTCCTTGGTCATGGCGAGCACGCCGCCCTTCGACGCCGTGTACGAGATCTGGCTCGTGGCGCTGCCCATCACGGCGACGAAGCTCGCGGTGTTGATGATCGACCCGCGCTGCTGGGCCACCATGTGGCGCAGCGCGGCGCGTGAGCAGAGGTAGACGCTCTTGAGGTTCACGTCTTGCACGCGGTCCCACGCGGGAAGCTCGGTCGTCTCGATCGAGTCGTCTTCGGGCGGCGAGATCCCGGCGTTGTTGAACGCGATGTCGACCGAGCCGTAGGTCGCCGCCGCCGTGTCGAACAGGTTGTCGACCTGATTCTCGTCGGTCACGTCGACCTGCACGAAGAGCCCGCCCACCTCGATCGCGGCGGCCTCGCCTGTCTCGGCGTTGAAGTCGCCGATCACCACGGTCGCCCCCTCGGCGGCGAAGCGTCGCGCGGTCGCGAGGCCGATTCCGGATGCTCCCCCGGTGATCACGGCCACCTTGCCCGCGAGCCGCTGGGTGAGGTCGATCTTGGTTATTGCCATTCGGTGCTCCTGTTTCGGTTGCTGAGCCTGTCGAAGCGCCCTGTCGCTGCCCGCGGTCCCGTCGACGAGGTCGGGGACCGCGACTGTCAGTCGGTGCTGATGAAGACGTTCTTGGTCTCGGTGAAGGCGGAGGCGGCATCCGGACCCAGCTCGCGGCCGAGGCCGCTCTGTTTGAAGCCGCCGAACGGTGTCGTGTAGCGCACCGACGAGTGCGAGTTCACCGAGAGGTTGCCGCTCTCTATGCCCCGCGTCACCCGCAGCGCGCGGCCGATGTCGCGCGTCCAAATCGATCCGCTGAGGCCGTAGACGCTGTCGTTGGCGAGGGCGATCGCGTCGGCCTCGTCGTCGAAGGGCAGCACGCTCACGACGGGCCCGAAGATCTCGTCGGTGACGACGCGGTCGGTGCGCGAGGCCGGCAGCAGCACGGTCGGCGCGAACCAGAAGCCGGGGCCGGTCGGGGCGTTGCCGCGGAACGCGACCTGCGAGTCGTCGGGAACGTAGGAGGCGACCTTGTCGAAGTGCGCCTTCGCGACGAGCGGGCCCATCTCGGTGGACTCGTCGCCCACGTCGCCGACCTTCACGCCGCGCACCGCGGGCTCGAGAAGCTCCATAAACCGGTCGAAGACGCTGCGTTCGACGAGGATGCGGCTGCGGGCACAGCAGTCCTGGCCGGCGTTCTCGAACACCGCGTACGGCGCGGTCGCGGCCGCCTTCTCGAGGTCGGAGTCGGCGAAGACCACGTTGGCGCTCTTGCCGCCCAGCTCGAGGGTGACCGCCTTCACCTGGTGGGCGCATCCGGCCATCACCTTCTTGCCGGTGGCGGTCGACCCGGTGAAGACGACCTTGCGCACGTTCTCGTTGGTGACGAAACGGTCGCCGACCACGTCGCCGCGGCCCGGGAGCGTCTGGAACAGCCCCTCGGGCAGCCCCGCCTCGAGGGCGAGCTCGGCGAGGCGGATGGCGGTGAGCGGCGTCCACTCGGCGGGCTTGAGCACAACGGCGTTGCCCGCGGCGAGCGCCGGCGCGAATCCCCACGCGGCGATCGTCATCGGAAAGTTCCACGGCACGATGATGCCGACGACCCCGAGCGGCTCGAGGAACGTCACGTCGATGCCGCCGGCCACCGGGATGGACTTGCCGATCATGCGCTCCGGGGCGGCGGAGTAGTAGGTGAGCACGTCGCGAACGTGGCCGGCCTCCCACCGGGCCTGGGAGATCGGATGACCCGAATTCATGACCTCGAGAAGCGCGAGCTCCTCGATCGCGCCGTCGACCGCCGCGGCGAACCGGCGGAGTCCCGCCGCCCTCTCGGCCGGGGGCAGCGCCGCCCACGCCTTCTGCGCGGAGACCGCGTGCAGGATCGCGTCGTCGACCTCGGCGAGGGTCGTGTGCGCGATCGTCTGGATGACGGTCTCGTCTGACGGGTTGATGAGGGTTACGGATGTCATGACTCTGCCCCTTCGACGGGCTCAGGGTACGTGCCGGTCGCTGAGCCTGTCGAAGCGCTCCTCGCGCGATATGTCGTTGCCGCCTCGACCAGTCCCGCGAACAGCCGCAGGTCGTCGGCGTTCTCTTCGGGGTGCCACTGCACGGCGACCCCGAACGGCACCGCCTCGACCTCGACGGCCTGGATCGTGCCGTCGTCGCTGCGGGCGCTGATGGTGAGACCCGGCGCGACCTCGTCGATCGCCTGGTGGTGGTACGAGTGCACGACCAGCGCCTCCGCGTCGTCGAGCAGCTCGCCCGCCGTGGTGCCCGCGTGCACCTCGACGTGGTTCTCGCTGAATCTGCCGTAGCCGGCGTTGTAGCGGGTCGACCCGATCACGTCGGGCAGGTGCTGGTGCAGGGTGCCGCCGAGTGACACGTTGAGCACCTGCAGCCCGCGGCAGATGCCGAGGAACGGCAGCTCGCGGTCGATCGCGGCGGTGAGCAGCGCGTCTTCCCACGCGTCACGGTCGGGCCGCGGGGCATCCGTCGTCTCGTGTGCCTCCTGGCCGTAGCGCGCAGGATCGACGTCTTTGCCTCCCGTGATGATGAGCCCGTCGAGGCCGTCGAGCACCCGGTTCGCGATGGCCGCGTCGACGGGCTGCGGCGGCAGCAGCACGGCGATGCCGCCCGCCCGCGTCACAGCCTCGAAGTAGACCTTCGGCAGGAACGCGGCCTGCACGTCCCACACCCCGGTCTGCGCCTGCTCGAGGTAGGTGGTGAGGCCGATCAGCGGCGCGCTGGAGCTAGGGTGATCGCGCCAGCGATCACGCGACGCCAGCGCCGACGGAGCCTGCGACGTCGGTTCGTTCGTGCCATCAGAAGCGCTCAAAGCCGCGCACCCTCTCCCAGTCGGTGACCGCCGCGTCGTAGGCGGCCTGCTCTATGCGGGCGTTGTTGATGTAGTGCTCGACGACCTCGAGGCCGAACGCCTGCGCTGCGATCTCAGACTCGGCGAACAGCTGCGCCGCGTCACGGAGGGTCGTGGGAACGCGGGGCGCATCCGACCCGTAGGCGTTGCCCTCGAGCATCGGTTGCAGTTCGAGCTCGTTCTCGATGCCGTAGATCCCGCCCGCGATGAGCGCGGCCGTCGCGAGGTACTGGTTCACGTCGCCGCCGGGAACCCGGTTCTCGACCCGCAGGCCCTGCCCGTGGCCGACGACACGCAGCGCGCAGGTGCGGTTGTCGAGCCCCCAGGCGACGGCGGTCGGCGCGAAGCTGCCCTCGACGTAGCGCTTGTAGGAGTTGATGTTGGGTGCGAAGAACAGGCTGAACTCGCGGGTCGTGGCGATGAGGCCGGCGAGCCAGTGCTCCATGAGCTTCGAGAACCCGTGCTCGCCGTCGCCGGCCATCACCGGGGTGCCGTCGTCGGCGCGCACGCTCAAGTGGATGTGGCAGCTGTTGCCCTCCCGCTCGTTGTACTTCGCCATAAACGTGATCGCCTTGCCGTGCTTGTCGGCGATCTCCTTCGCCCCGTTCTTGTAGATCGAGTGGTTGTCGCAGGTCGCGAGCGCGTGGGCATAACGGAAGCCGATCTCCTGCTGGCCGAAGTTGCACTCGCCCTTGACCCCCTCGCAGTACATGCCGGCGCCGTCCATGCCGTTGCGGATGTCGCGCAGCAGCGGCTCCATCCGCGTGGAGGCGAGGATCGCGTAGTCGATGTTGTAGTCCGATGCGGGGGTCAGGCCCGTGTAGCCCTTCGCGAACGCCGACCGGTAGCTGTCGTCGAAGACGATGAACTCGAGTTCGGTGGCCGAGTAGGGCACGAGGCCGTGGCCGGCGAGCCGGGCGATCTGCGTCTTCAGGATCTCGCGCGGCGACTGCACGACGGGCTCCTCGTCGAGCCAGGTCAGGTCGGCCATCACGAGCGCCGTCGCCTCGAGCCACGGCACGAGGCGCAACGTGTTGATGTCGGGCATCATCGCCATGTCGCCGTAGCCCTTCGACCACGACGAGATCGTGTAGCCGTCGACGGTGTTCATCTCCACGTCGACCGCGAGCAGGTAGTTGCAGCACTCCGCGCCGTGTTCGGCGAACTCCTCGAGGAAGAGCCGGGCCGACGCACGTTTGCCCACCATGCGGCCCTGCATGTCGGTGAAACCGATGATGACGGTGTCGATCTGCTTCTCTTCGACGAGCTGCGTCAGCTGCTCGATGGTGAGATTGCCCGAAACGGGGGTGCTGGCGAGCGTGGTCATGGCAGCCGATCTGATCGTAGTAAGACGCTAGGTGTCGCTGACCCGACCATTACATCACAGCGTCGCCGGGGCATCCGCGATTCTCGTAACGAGTTGTTTACATCCAAAGGTAGACAAGGCCCACCATTAGCCGCCAAGCTCTCCGATAACCACGCGGCACGCGGCAGCCTGCCGCCGCCGCGACCCGTGTGTGCTTCCTGGAGGACAACAATGACTGACAAGTCGGGCAGAAGCGTTTCCGGTGTCACCTACAAGAAGGCGGCAGAGGGCTACTTCGAGAAGCGCAGCCTCAAACGCTCGGCGGGTGTGTGGGGACTCTGGGGCCTCGCGGTCGCCGCGGTCATCTCCGGCGACTTCTCGGGCTGGAACTTCGGCATCGACTTCGCCGGCTTCGGCGGCATGCTCATCGCCTTCGCGATCCTCGTGGTGATGTACTACGGCCTCACCTTCTCGATCGGCGAGATGTCGTCGGCGATGCCCCACACCGGCGGCGCCTACTCGTTCGCCCGTTCGGCGATGGGGCCGTGGGGCGGGCTCGTCACCGGCCTGGCCGAGACGATCGAGTACGTGGCGACCACCGCCGTCGTGGTGTTCTTCTCCGCGCAGTACGCGAACTCGATCACCGCCGAGCTTTTGAACTTCGACCTGTCGAACAGCATGTGGATCTGGTGGATCGTTCTCTACGCGGTCTTCATCGCCCTCAACTCGGCCGGCGCGAACATCTCGTTCAAGTTCGCGATCGTCGTCTCGATCATCTCCATCGGCATCCTCCTGGTCTTCTCGGCGATGGCCGTGTTCTCGGGCGTCTTCAGCTTCGACAGCCTGTTCGACATCGTGCCCGACGAGGGCCAGACCGAGTTCCTGCCGCACGGCGTCTTCCCGATCCTGTTCGCGCTGCCGTTCGCCATGTGGTTCTTCCTCGGCATCGAGGAGCTGCCGCTCGCCGCCGAGGAGGCGCACAACCCCGCGCGGGACATTCCCCGCGCCGGCCTCTGGGCCCGCGGAACCCTCATCGTGACGGGCCTGCTCGTGCTCGTGCTCAACACCGGAGTCATCGGCGCCGAGGCGATGGGTGTCTCGGCCGAGCCGCTGCTCGACGGCTTCCGCGCGATCGTCGGCGACGAGGCTGCGGCCGTGCTCGCACTGCTCGCGCTCGTCGGCTTGCTCGCCTCGCTGCAGGGAATCATGTTCGCCTACGGGCGCAACATGTACTCGCTCTCGCGCGCGGGCTACTACCCCAAGGTGTTCTCCCTCACCGGCAAGCGCCAGACCCCGTGGGTGGCCCTGCTCGTGGGCGCCGTGCTCGGCTTCGTCGCGCTCGTGGTGGTCGACCTGCTCGGCGGGGCCTCGAGCGTCGCCGGAGCGATCGTGCTCAACATCGCCGTCTGGGGCGCGGTGCTCGCGTACTTCCTGCAGATGGTGTCGTTCATCATCCTGCGCCGCAAGTTCCCGAACGCCTCGCGCCCGTACCGCAGCCCCTGGGGGCTCTTCGGCGCCTACTCCGCCGCCGCGATCTCGCTGCTGGTGTTTCTCGGGTTCCTCTTCAACCCCGCCTACCTGCCCGCGATCGTCGCGATCGTGGTGGTCTACGTGCTCATCCTGATCGGCTTCGCGGTCTACGGCCGCCACCGCCTCGTGCTCTCGCCCGAGGAGGAGTACGCGCTGAGCGGCGGTCTGCACGGCGACCCGCAGGCCGAGGGCTACGACACCATGGAAGACGAGATTTTCACGAAGTAACCGGCCGAGAGCGCGGCGCCTCCCCGATTCGGGTCGGGCAGGGCGCCGCGCTCCATCTCCGCCGCTCCGCTCCCCCTGCCAGATGCCCCACTCCCCCGCCCAATGCCCCGCTCCTTCCTCAAAATGAAGGAGAAATCACCCCGCAGCCACAGGTTTGCCGGGATGCGCAGCCGTCGGGCCGAAAATCTCCTTCATTTGCAGCGGGAAGACGGAGATTCGGATGACTCGGGGTGCCAGACTGTGACGATGCGACGATTGCTCGTTCCCCTGGGCCTCACCCTGCTGCTGGCCGGATGCACGGCGGCTCCGCCGTCGATCCCCCCGCTGCCCGAGCCGACGGAGACGCCGGCCGTCCCAGATTCCGCACCCGCGGCATCCGAACCCATCACGATCGTCGAGCAGTACAGCGACCTGCCGCCGGGCGCGGTCTTCGACGAGACCTTCGCCGCCGGCTGGGTGCCCGACTCGGCGGGCCGGATCGCGATTGTGACGTTCGGCAGCAGCAGCTGCCCCGTGCAGCCGGTGTCGTACGACCTCGAGAGCACCGACGCGCTCAGCCTCTGGGCCGAGTACACGGGCGATTCCGAGGTGTGCACGGCCGACATGGCGGCCACGACGTTTGTCATCGAGGTTCCCGCCGGCTTCGCAGACGACGGCGACGTGCTCATCAACAACGAGCCAGCCCCGCGCCTCGACTAGAGCCCCGCCGCCGACGCCTCTCCCCCAAAACGAAGGAACTCCGCGCCGCACACCGGCCGAACCACCGTTTCGAACCCGTTAGAGCCGGGATCTCCTTCGTTTTCGGCGGCGGTGGTGGTGGCGTGGTGGTGGCGAGGGCGGGTCAGGGGCGGGCGCCGGCCAGCGCGCCGCTCGTCGTGCCCGTGCCCGTGGCGGTGGCGGCGAGGCCCACGCCGAGGCCGATCATCGCGACCCCACCGGCGGCGCCGAGTCGGGAGAGGCGTCGGGGCGAGCGGCCGAGCCAGTCGCGGGCGAAGCCGGCGCCGAGGGCCCACAGGCTGTCGAAGACCAGGGCCAGCAGCGCGAAGACCACGCCCAGCTCGATCATCTGCAACGGCACCCCGCCGGCGGCGCGGTCGACGAACTGCGGCAGCACGGCGATGAAGAACACCACGGACTTCGGGTTGGTCACCCCCACCACCGCGCCCTCGGCCAGCGACCGCCACGGCGACGTGGGCGCATCCGCCGTTCTCGCGGCTCTCAGGTGGCGGTGACGGATGGCCTGCACACCGAGATAGACGAGAAACGCGGCGCCCGCGAACTTCACGACGGTGAATAGCAGAACGGACTGTTCGAGGATGACCCCGAGCCCGAGTGCGATCGCGACGACCTGGCCGAGCATTCCGAACGCGTTTCCGGCGACGCTCAACAGGGCGCCGACCCGGCCGATCTCGAGCGCCCGGCCGATCACGAACAGCACGCTCGGCCCCGGCAGCACAACGAGCAGCAGGGCGGCGAGCGTGAACGCGACGAGGTTCGTGGCGGGGACCATGATGCGATGCTAGCGGCGCGCCGAGCAGATACACAGGTGCCGGAAACCTTTATCGACACGCATTGCGTAGCGATGCGAGTTACGATTGTCCCTCGCGCCGTGCCCCGATCGAGAGAAGACAGTGACTGAGTCAGCGCAGCAGGTCAAGGCGGTGCGCGGGCGTGCGATCGACGCCCGGATTCTCAGCGTCACTCTCGACGTTCTGCGCAAGCGCGGTCCGACGGCGGTCAACATCGAGGCGGTCTCCGCCATCTCCGGCATCGCCAAGACCACGATCTACCGGCGGTACACCGATCGTGAGCAACTGCTGCGCGCCGCGATCGAATCGTCGCAGCCCGAGATCGCGATCCCCACCGACCTGTCGACCTACGACACCTTCACCTGGCTGCTGCGCGATGCGGCGCGCATGGCCGACAACATGGTGGGCCGCGGCGCCGCCGCCTCGATCATCCTCAACGAGCATCCCGAGTCGAACGAGATGATGCGCGACATGATCAAGGCCCGGTCGGTGCATCTCACCCGGTTTCTGCACGAGCGGGTCGACGCCGGCGACCTGCGGGCCGACCTCGACATCGGCCTCGCCGCGACGATGCTGCTGGGCGCGCTGATGGGCCAGCTCATCCGCGGCGGCGAGCTCGACGACGAGTGGGCCGACTCGGTGCTCGCGCTGCTCTGGCCGGGGCTCTCCGCCTGACCCCGGCCAGCGACGTCCCCTAGTAGGTGATGACCTTGTCGGGGTTGAAGTTCTTCTTCGGGTCGGCGGTGGTGAACAGCCCGTTCATCAGGGCGACTCCCTCGGTGGAGATGTCCTGTTCGAGCCAGGGCGCGTGCTCGCGGCCGACGCCGTGGTGGTGGGAGATGGTTCCGCCGTGGTCGACGAACGCCTGCTGGATGGCGCTCTTCACCACGTCGTACTGGGCGATCGCGTTGTCGCCGTCGTGCACGAAAGCGAAGGTGAAGTAGAGGCACGCACCCGAGTGGTACGAGTGCGACAGGTGGCTCATGATCCAGCCGGGAGTGCCGATCTGCTCGTAGGCCTCGTTCGCCGCCGCGTACACCGCGTCGTGGATCTCGTTGAGGCGTGACCACGGCGCCGCGGTCTCCGACACGTCGGCTGCGGCGCCCCGGTCGAGCAGGAAGTCGCGCAGGTAGGGGGTGTCGAACTTCTTCTGGTCGTAGAGCACTCCCGGCCCCTTGCCGACCGCGAGGCCGCCGTGCTTCTTGACGATGCGCTTGACGATCTTCTTCTCGTAGGCCACGTGCGAGGCGCTGCCCTCGAATCCGATGAACGAGAGGTTGATGCCCTCGAGGTTCCAGCCGCGTCTCTGCAGGTAGGCCATCAGCACCTTCTGCGGGTCGAAGCCGGTCTTCGCCTTGCCGGTGGCGAACGAGAATCCGCTCTCGCGGGCGTCGGAGACCCGGGTGACGGTGGGTCGCGCGTCGCTCTCCGAGATCTCGTGCATCGCGGCGATGCCCGCCTCCCAGTTCGGAAACAGGTAGCCGTTGATCTCGCGCACCTCGGGAGTGCGGTGCACCTGCACGGTGACCTCGGTGATGACGCCGAGGCGGCCCTCGCTGCCGAGGATCATCTCGCGCACACTCGGACCGGTGGAGGCCGACGGCACGGGGCGGATGTCGACGATGCCGGCGGGGCGCACCATGCGCAGCCCGCGGGCGATGTCGGCGATGTCGCCGTACTTGTCGGACTGCATGCCCGAGGAGCGGGTGGCGACCCAGCCGCCGAGGGTCGAGTGCGTGAAGCTGTCGGGGAAGTGCCCCATGGTCCAGCCGCGGGCGTTCAGCTGCTCCTCGATGTACGGGCCCTGGGCGCCGGCCTGGATGCGGGCGATGCCCGAGCCCTCGTCGATCGAGACGACCTTGTCGAGCCGGCCGAGGTCGAGCGAGATCACCACACGGGCCTCGCCCGGGTGGGGTTCGAGGCTGCCGGAGATGTTGCTGCCACCGCCGAAGGGGATGATGACCGCGTTGGCCTTCACCGCGAGAGCGACGACCGCGGCGACCTCGGCCTCGTCGGCGGGGTAGACCACGACGTCGGGCATGCGGGGCAGCGTGCTCGCGCGCACGCGCAGGAGGTCGCGGATGCTTTTTCCGTAGGTGTGCACGAGGCGCAACTCGTCGTCGGTGATGGTGTTGTCGACGCCGACGATGTTCGCGAGCTGGGCCAGGAAGGCGCCGTCGATGGTGCTCGAGGGCAGGGTCAGATCGGAGAACGACACGGGCGCGCCGGCCGGCTGCGACAGGTCGAGTCCGACTGCCTTCTTCACGAAGGGGGCGAATCCGGGCTTGTTGTCATAGGTGAAGGCGACGCCCTCGACTCCCCAGCCCCACCACTTCATGTGCTTGACGCCTGTCATCGGTCTTCTTTCTCGTAGTAGTACGGCCGCGATTCCCAGCTCTGCTGGACCGGCCGTTCTGGCTAGGCGGAGTGTGCGGCGTGCAGTTCCAACACCGTGCGGTGCAGTCTTGCAGAGAATTCGACAGCGGTCTCGCCGGGCGCGGCCATGGTCGGCTCGCCGAAAGCGACGACGATCGGCATTCGCCCCGGAACCGGCCAGTTGCGGCCGGGCGGCATCGCCGCGGCGGCCCCGACGATGGCGACGGGGACGCAGGGTGCGCCGGTCGTGGCGGAGAGGGTCGCGGCGCCCGGTTTGAAGGGGCCGATCGTGTTGTCTTTGGAGCGGCCGCCCTGCGGGAAGATCAGCAGCGGCACGCCGCGGCCGAGCAGCTCTTTGGCCAGACCGGAGCGCGCGCCGCTGCCGCTGCGGTCGACGGGGAAGGCGTTGAAGAACAAAGCGGTGAGCGCGCGGCGCCAGGCCACGTCGAAGAAGTAGTCCGCCGCGGCGCCGGCCGCGAGATACCGGGCCCGCGCGCGCGGGAGGGCTCCGGTGATGAGGGGCGCATCCAGATGGCTCGAATGATTGGCCACCACGATGAAGGGGTCGGTGAGGTCTGTGAGCCCGTCGCGGCCGACGACGGTCACCTTGGTCTGGGTCCAGACGACCGACTTGAGGATGACCCGTTGGGCCACGAACCTGGCCGCGGCGTGACCGGACGACGAGAACCGGTGGAGGTGGGTCACCTTCATGCGTGGGACTCGACGGAGTCGCGCCGGCTCGACGAGATCTTGCCGGAGATCGCGCGGATGACGCTCCGCGGGAGGTAGCGGACGAAGAAGAACAGGAACTTGAACCGCACCGAAGGGATGACGATTACGCGGCCGCGCTCCGATGCTCGCAACCCCGCCTCGATCGTGAGACCCGCGTCGATCCACAGGGCGTCGGGGATGGAGCCTGTGGTGATTCCCGCGCGATCGTGGAACTCCGTGCGCACCCAACCCGGGCAGAGGGCTGTGACGCGCACGCCGGTGCCGTGGAGTTCGACGGCGAGACCCTCGGAATAGCTCGTCACCCACGCCTTGGCGGCCGAGTAGCTGCCCATCGCCATAAAACCCGCGACGCTCGACGTGTTGATGATCGCGCCGTGTCCGCGCGCACGCATGGTGCGGCCGGCTGCACCGCCGAGCACGAGCACGGTGCGCATCATGACCTCGATGGCCAAGTCGTGCTTGCTCGTGTCGACCGACGTCAACGGCGTGTGCACACCGAACCCCGCGTTGTTGACCAGCAGCTCGATGGGGCGGGCGTCATCCGTGATCCTGTCGACGACGCGCGAGACGTCGGCCCGGTCGGAGAGGTCTGCCGGGAACGTCTCGACGGCGACGCCGAAGGTCGTCCGCAGGTCGGCAGCGGTCGATTCGAGACGCTCGACGTTTCTCGCGACGAGCACAAGGTCGTATCCACGACGGGCGAGGGTGCGGGCGAACTCAGCGCCGAGCCCCGACGTCCCACCCGTGACGAGAGCAGTAGCCATTCGGAAAGAATACGCTACGCAAGGCGTATCGCTCATCGAATAGACTGCCGCCACGAAGTTATTTTGCCGGCGAAAGATCATTGTGCGCGATACGACCGACGGGCCTCACGAGGCCGTTCCAGCCCAGGGGTTCAGCGTGCGTGAATACGCGCGGACCGCGGTGGGCAGCCACCGCTCGACCATGGACTTCTCCGCCTTCGCCGAGCACCCGCTGCGGCTCGACACCCTGCGGGCGCTGCGCTATCTCGCGGCCGTCGAGAGCGGCACGATGGGGCATCTGCGCAACGTCCTCGTGACCGCGACGCACAAGGACGCGCGGGTCACCGCGTTTCTCGGCACCTGGGCGTTCGAGAAGTTCTGGATCGCCGACGCCCTCCAGCAGGTCATCGACTCGCACCCCTCCGCCGTGCTCCCCACCCCGAAGCGGCAGTCGCGGGTGGCGGCCTTCTTCGGCGAGATCCGTGACCGCGCGAGGCCCATCACCGGGTCGATCCGCGCCAACCGCATCGGCGAAGACATGATCGCCGTGCACATGACCGTCGGCACGATCGACGAGTGGCTCACCGAGGCGGCCCTCGACCGGGTCGCCGACCTCGACGGCAGCCCGGCACTGCGCACGATCGTCGACACCCTGATCGGGGTGAAGGCACGCCAGCTCGAGTTCTTCGAGGCGCAGGCCCGCGACCGGCTCGCCACCTCGGAGACCACGCGGTCCGTGGTCACGCGTCAGATCACGCGCGCCGGGTGGCCGGTGGGCGCGAGCGACGAGGCCGCATCCGAGACCGCATTCTTCTACGACTACCTGTTCGCCTCGTCACCGTCGACGGTCACCACGATCGACGGCAAGATCTCAACACTCCCCGGCCAGGAAGGTCTCTCGCTCATGTCCCGTGCAGTCGCAGCCCACCGCGGAGGGCGCTCGTGAGCGCCCCCACGACGCAGGGCCTCGACGGCGCCCACGTCTTTCTCACCGGTGCCACCGGGTTCGTCGGCCAGGCGGTTCTCGAGCGCCTGCTCTCGTCGTACCCCGACACCCGCATCTCCATCCTGGTGCGCAAGAAGGGCAGCGCGACCACCGAGACCCGGCTCGCCAACCTGCTGCGCAAGCCCGTGTTCCGCACGTGGCGCGAATCCGTCGGCGACGACGAGGCCGCCCGCATCCTCGCCGAGCGGGTGAGCGTGGTCGAGGGGAGCCTGACGTCGATAGCCGACCTCCCCGGCGACATCGACGTCGTCATCCACGGCGCATCGACCGTGTCGTTCGACCCGCCCATCGACGAGGCCTTCGACACCAACGTCGGCGGAGCGCTGGGCCTCTACGGCGCGCTGCTCGCGTCGGGGTCCTTCCCGCACGTCGTTCACGTCTCCACCTGCTACGTCGGGGGCATCCGCAAGGGCGTTATGCCCGAGGCGTCGCTCACCCACGAGGTCGACTGGCGTGCCGAGACGGTCGCCGCCGAAAAGGCGCGCGAACAGGTGGAGCTCGCCTCCCGCGAGCCCGAGAACCTGCGCCGCTTCATCAACCGGTCGCGGTCGGTCAACGGCAAGGCGGGCCCGCAGGCCGTCGCCCAGGCCGCAGAGACCGCCCGCGCCGAGTGGGTCACCAAGCAGCTCGTCGACTACGGCCGCACCCGCGCCGAGAGCCTCGGCTGGACCGACGTCTACACGCTCACGAAGGCGTTCGGCGAGCGCGCCGCAGAGGAGCTCTGGGCGCAGGCCGGACACCGCCTCTCGGTCGTGCGACCCGCGATCATCGAGAGCGCCGTCAGCCATCCGTTCCCCGGCTGGATCGACGGCTTCAAGGTCGCCGACCCGCTCATCCTCGCCTACGGCCGTGGCCAGCTGCCCGACTTCCCCGGGCTTCCCGACTCGATCCTCGACATCATCCCCGTCGACTACGTCGTCAACGCGATCATCGCCGCGGCAGGCACAGACCCCGACCCGACCGCCGCCGACTACGACGGCCCGCAGTACTACCACGTGAACTCCGGTGCCTCGAATCCGCTGCCGTTCCACGAGATGTACGAGAACGTCAACGAGTTCTTCACCGCCAACCCGCTCCCCCACGAAGACGGCCACATCAGCGTTCCGCTCTGGCGCTTCCCCGGCGCCCGCAAGGTCGAGTCGTCGCTGCGACGCCGAGAGGAGATCGCCGACTTCGCCGAACGCACCATCACGCGGCTGCCGTCGACGAAGCGCACCCAGAAGTGGCTCGACGGGGTGCACGTCAACCAGGGCGCGCTCGAGACACTGCGCGGGTACACCGAGCTGTACCGCGCCTACGTGCAGACCGAGATCATCTTCGACGACACCAACGCGAAGCGGCTCCACAACTCGATCCCGGCCGACAGGCGCGCAGACCTCGGCTTCGACGTCGCGGCGATCGACTGGAACGACTACTTTCAGCGCGTGCACTTCCCCGCGATCACCGCGCTGACGAAGGCGTTCGCGAACCGGCCGCAGTCGAACAAGCGCGCCGAGCGTGCGCTTCCGGTGCGCACTGATGTCGTCGCCGTCTTCGACCTGGAGGGCACAGTCGTCGAGTCGAACCTCGTTCAGCAGTACATCTGGCTCGGCATCACCAAGACGTTTATGGCCCGCGAGATGGCCGGTCTGCTGCTCTCCACCCCCAAGTATCTGCGGGCCGAGCGCCACGACCGCGGCGAGTTCATCCGCACGTTTATGCGCCGCTACGAGGGAATCCGCGTCGCGCGCATCGAAGAGCTCGTGCGCGGCCGGTTCGGGCGCAAGCTCATGTCGCACATCCTCCCCGACGCCCTGCGCCGCGCCCAGGCGCATCGCGAGGCCGGACACCGCACGGTGCTGGTCACGGGGACCATCGACCTCATGACCACCCCGCTCGCACCGTTCTTCGACGAGGTCGTGGCGGGCAGCATGCACGAACGTGACGGCGTGCTCACCGGGTTCCTGGCGACTCCCCCGCTCGTCGACGAGGCGCGCGCCTCCTGGCTGCGCGAGTATGCCAAGCAGCACGGCTTCAACCTCAGCCAGTCGTACGGCTACGGAGACTCGCACGCCGACGTGGCGTGGCTTCAGCTGCTCGGCAACCCCAACGCGGTCAACCCCGACACCCAGCTCTACAGCCACGCTCAGGCGCGCCGCTGGGCGATCCAGTCGTGGGGAGCCACGAGCAAACTCAAAGCAGCCTCCGCTCCGAACGCTTCAGTGACAGCGCTCCGCCCCGAGAAAGGAGAGCGGTCCAGCGCAAGCTAGGCCGCCGCATCCATATGGCATTCGACATCGACAAGTACACCGAGACCAGCGTCAACGTGAACTGGAGCGACCTCGACTTCGACGAGTTCACGACCAACCCGCTGCCGGAGTCGACGCTGCGCAGCCTCCGCTACATGTGCGACATCGAGTACCACACGGTCTGCTACCTGCGCGACATGCTCGTGACCCCCTCGCACAAAGACCCCGAGGTCTCGGCGTTTATGACCATGTGGAACCGTGAGGAGTTCTGGCACGGCGAGGCCCTCGCCGCCGTGCTCGGCGCCCACGGCGTCACGGTCGACTTCGACGAGCTCAAGGCGACACGCCTCAAGCTCGGGTGGAAGGACAAGCTCGACCCCGTGAAGCAGTCGCTGCTCGGCAACATCGTCGGCAAGGACTTCATCGCCGTTCACATGATCTGGGGTGCCGCGAACGAGTGGTCGGCCGTGGCCGCCTACAACCGGCTCGCCGACCTCGAGAAGCACCCCGTGCTCGCGGTGCTTCTCAAGCGCATCGCCAAGCAGGAGGCGAAGCACGTGGCGTTCTATGCGACCCAGGCCCGGGAGCGTCTCGCGAGCAGCAAGAAGGCGCGCGTTCTCGCCCGTTTCGCGCTCAAGAAGGCCTGGGGCCCGGTCGGGTCGAGCGTTATGGAGCCGCACGAGGTGACCCACGTGATGGGCCACCTGTTCTCGGGCGAGGAGGGCATGCGTGAGATCCGCAAGCTCGACGACCACATCTCGCGGATGCCGGGACTCGAGGGTCTCGAGATCGTGGAGACCGCGATGAAGAAGTACGGCGTCGCGGCCTAGTCCTCACGAGACGGGCGACTCGACGAATGCGGCGAGCTGGCCGATGACGGTTCCCCACCCCTCGTAGAAGCCCATCTCCTCGTGGAGATCCCTGTCGGCGGCGCTGCGATGCATCACGTGGGCCTCGTACTGCGTGCCGCCGGGGTGGTCGGCGAAGGTGATGACCGCGGTCATAAACGGCGACTCGGCCGGCCGCCATCCGGCGACAAGCGAGTTGGTGAACACTATGCGCTCCCGGTCGTCGACCGCGAGGAAGCAGCCCGTGATGTGCGGGCCGAATGCTCCGCCGTCTTCGCTGATCTCGGTGCGGAAGGAGCCCCCGGGAACGAGCTCCATGTCGTCCACGCGGCACAGCGCCGGCGCCGGCACCCACCACTGCTCGAAGGCTGCAGGGTTCGTCCACGCGTTCCAGACGGCCGTCCGCGGTGCGGCGATGACGCGGCTGATCGTCAGATCGAGTTCGGGCTGTGCTGTTGCGACGGTGTCGACGGTCATGATCTCTTCTCCTCGGTCGATGGGGCGGTGACGAACTGTTCGAGCCGGTCGGTGCGGTCTTCCCAGAGCCGGCGCTGTGCGGCCAGCCAGCCTTCGACAGCCGCGAAGGACGACTCGTCGATCGTGCACGTGCGCACCCGGCCGACCTTGCGCGTGCGCACCCATCCGCTCTTCTCGAGCACGCGGATGTGCTTCATAAACGACGGAAGCGCCATGTCGAACGGCCGGGCCAGCTCGCTCACGGTCGCGGGTCCGGCACCGAGTCGACCGAGCACCGCGCGCCGGGTCGGATCGGCGAGGGCCTGGAAGACGTCGTCGAGCGGTCGTGAATACTGAGCCATGCGGATAAGTATGTTGCGAGGCGATACTGAGCGCAAGGGCCGACCGTCGACGACGGCACACCCCTTTGCGTGGGCCACCCGTGGTCGTACCATGGCCACGAGGTGATCACTATGCACGCAACGGTGGGTGAACGGATCGTCATCCATGGCAAGAACGTCGGCGCCCCCGACCGGCACGGCGAGATAACCGAGGTTCGCGGGCCGAACGGCGATCCGCCCTACTTCGTCAAGTTCGACGACGGGCACGAATCGCTCGTTTTCCCCGGTCCGGACTGCTCGCTAGAGCGCTCGGCGTGACCGCAGGCGCGAGAGCAGCACGAACCCGAACAGCACCTCCCAGACTGTGATCGAGTAGACGCCGCCGCGCTCGAACAGGCCGTCGAGGCGCAGGTCGACGAGCCCGGTGAGCAGCACGACCTCGCTCAACAGCCCGATCACCGGCAGCGCGACGCTCACGATGCCGAACCAGCGGGGCAGGCCGAGCCCGCGCCATGACAGCCCGACGGCGAGCGCCGCGAGATTGCCGAACACGATCGCGAGGAGGGCGCCGCCGACGTGGGCGATCGGCAGGCCGGCCGCCTCGTGGACGAGCCCGACGAGCACGATGCCCACGGCGTGCAGCAGCGCGAACGACACGAACAGCCGCCGCGCTGCGCCCGCGAACAGCGGCGCGAGCAGCAGGGCACCGAGCGCGAACAGCAGCCCGTGCAGCACCAGCCCGGTGTTCATCGCCCAGGCCAGCGGCGAGTTCACCTCGCGCCCGTTGTACAGCTGCGGCTCGGGCACACCGAGGTCGCTGATGTAGTTGAACACGTAGTCGTAGGGCGGATTGCTCCACGCCGAAGCGGCGACCGCCTCGAGCGTGGCGTACTGCAGACCGCCGATCACGAACGCGAGGGCGCCCGCCCGGTAGCGCGTGGCATCCGTGGTCTTCCGTTCGATCGTCACCGTGCCCAGTAGATCACGCCGACCCTCACGCCCCCGCGAAGGTGACGACGACCTTGTCGGCAGCGCCGGGCGTCGTGGCGGTCGTGATGGCCTCTTCGACGTCGGCGAAATCGAACCGGTCGCTGATGATCAGCGCGAACTTCTCCCACTCGGCGACGAGGTCGAGCGTGACCTCGAAGATCTCGGTCGGGTAGCCCATCGACAGCACGATGTTCACCTCCGAGTCGAGCAGGCCGCCGAAGTCGACCTCGACGGGCTTCTTGTGCACGGCGACGATGCCGACCGTCGCGCGGTGCTTGGCCGCCGCGAGGGCGGTGTCGAGAACCACGGATGCGCCGGCGGCGTCGAGATAGATGTCGGTGCCCGCGCGCGGCTTGCCCATGGCGGTGGCGCCGGGGCCGTGCAGCTCGGTCAGCCGCGTGACGACGTCTTCCTCGGCGGAGTTGATGACGGCGTCTGCGCCGATCGCGAGCGCCTTCTCGAGACGGGAGGGCACCACGTCGACGACGACCACGTGGGCGACGCCGCTTCGCTTGTAGCCGATCGCAGCTCCGAGCCCGATCGGCCCCGCGCCGAAGATGACGACCTTGTCGCCGGCCTTCGGATCTGTGCGGTTCACCGCGTGACGCGCGACGGCCATCGGCTCGTTGAGCGCGGCGACGTCGAACGGGATGTGGTCGGGGATGATCGCGAGGCTCGTGCCGAGCACCGCGTCGGGAACGAGCAGAAACTCCGAGAGCGCGCCGCCCGGGCCGCCACTGCCGATCATGCCCTTGCGCGAGGCGATCGGGTTGATCACCACGTGGTCGCCGACCGCGATGCCCACGACGTCGGCCCCGACCTCGGCGACCTCCCCGGCGGGCTCGTGGCCCAGCGGGGTCTCGCCCTGGCGCGGCGGAATTCCGCCGATGGAGATGTAGAAGCCATCCGATCCGCAGATGCCGCAGGCACGCATTCGCACCAGAACGTCGCCGCGTCCGACCGTGGGTGTCGGCACCTCGGTGACGGCGATCGTGCCCTTGCCAGTGACCAGTACTGATTTCATCGACGTGCCGTCCGTTTCTCGTGAGGTAACCGGACAAGGTAGTCCGGTTCTATCATTACAACATGGCCACCTCTCCGCGCTCGAACCGCGGACCCGGCGCCGCAGCCGAGAACCGCGCGGCGCTCATCGCCGCGGCACGCTCGATCTTCGCCACACACGGCCTCGACGCCCCGCTCAGCTCCGTCGCCCGGCAGGCCGGAGTCGGCCAGGGCAGTCTCTACCGGCACTTCCCCACCCGCTACAGCCTCGCCGTCGCCGTCTTTCAGGAGAACGCCGACGAGCTCGAGGCGATCGCGTCGCGGCCCGGCTCCACTCTCGACGACGTGCTGCGTGCGATCACCGACCAGGCCGTCGTGTCGACTGCCTTCTTCGAGATGATCGAGATCGAGCGGTCGGATGTCGCGGGGCAGCAGCTCGCGCACAGGATCAGCACCATCGTCACCTCGAAGATGCCCGAGGCCCACGCGAGCGGGAGAGCACCCGACTGGGTGACCAGCGACGACGTGATCCTCGGGGTCGCGATGCTCGTGGGGGCGCTCGCGAAGACCGCCGTCGACGAGCGCCGGGCCGTGGCGGCCCGGGCGTGGTCACTGCTCCCGTTCGGTCCCCGCTGACCTTCCCTCGCGTTTTTCAGTAGTTCCACCGAGGCGCTCGACCTCTCGAAGCAGCACTCTGAAGTGAGCAGCCCCGCTGCCGCCTTACATCAGCGAGCCCACGGCCGACAGCCATAAGCAGTGCATCCATCTGAGGCACGCCCAACCGGCCAGACGCAGCGCCCCCTTCCGCACCACAACCACGGAAAGCACCATGAGTCATCCACTCCGCACCGCCCTGAAGTCGGCCGCCGCTCTCGCGGTCGCCTTCTCGCTTCTCGCCATCGTCCCCGCTCCCGCGTCTGCCGCACCACTGGCCGCCTCCGCCGTCGATCCGGCCCTGCCGGCTCCCGTCGCGGTCGGCGCCGGCTCGTACGCCGCTTCGCCGCCCAAGTCGCTCGACAAGCCGGGGCGCGACGTCTCCGCGGTCGTCGACAAGAAGCTCTACATCGACTCGTCGATGAGCGGCGAGCCCGTTCCCACGAACAAGTGGTGGACCGACCTGATCGTGAGCAAGTTCTCCGGCAACCTGTGGGCCGACCCCTTCGTGGTCTCCAACACGGAGGCCGGCACCCGCATCGCCTACCCGACCGAGTGGAACCCCGAAGGCACGTTTATGCTCGACGACTCGGCCATCCAGGTGCAGGGGTCCGTTCCCCCGCAGCCCGACGCCTCGGACATCGACGTCGCGGGCTTCGAGGGCACCGAGTTCGCCGCGGGCTGGACCACGACGGGCGACGCCTTCAGCGACGGCCCGACGAAGGGCACCGCGAAGGGGCAGACCGTCGTCGAGAAGTACCTGGGCAAGTCCCTCGTCAACTCCTTCACCGACGAGAAGGGCGACGGCGCCGTGGGCACGCTCACCTCGCCGGAGTTCGTGATCGACCGCGACTTCGTCGCGCTGATGGTCGGCGGCGGAAACCATCCGGGCCGCACCGAGGTGCGGCTCGTCGTCGACGGCGAGACCGTGAAGGCGGCGACCGGCGAGGACTCCGAGATCCTCCGCTGGGAGACGTGGGACGTGACCGCCCTCGCCGGCAAGACCGCCACGATCCAGGTCGTCGACGACATGCCGGCCGGCTGGGCCCACGTGCTCGTCGACCAGATCGTGCTCACGAACGTTCCCGAGAAGATCGGCGACCGCTTCGGCACCTCGTTCACGGCCGTCGACGCCACAGCACTGCGCTGGGGCGACTGGAACGTGAGCTGGCGGATGAAACAGGCCGCGACCCAGTTCATGGACGTCACGATCGCCCGCGGCACCCCGTACACCTGGTTCGAGTTCGAGAACGTGGTTCCCAAGATCACCGTGAGCGACAAGGCCACCTTCGCGAACGCCGACGGTTCGCCGTTGGTCTTCCCGGCCACCGTCGACGCCTTCACCATCACGCAGGACAACCGGAGCTTCGGCGTGCACGCGCCCGCCGGCAGCTCGTTCGACCTCGCCGGAAACGCCATCGAGGCGACCCTCACCGCCGGCTACCTCGTGGTGAGCGCACTCCCGGCAGCGGGCGCCGACCTCGACTACATGTCGAAGCACGCCTTCGCGATCCCGCGCGACACCACCATGGAATACGAGTACAGCGTCGAGCGCGCCGAGGTCGTCGAGACCTGGGCGCTCGCGACCGAGGCCCTCCAGGGTGAGAATCTCGACACCATCCAGGGCTGGCTGCCGCACACCTACAACAGCACGACCACCGACATCGACTTCGCGAAGCCGACCTACTCGACCCCCCGCGGTGTGATGAAGACCGCGGTCGGCCACGGCGGCTGGACGGTCGCCTACCCGTTCACGGGCATCACCCCCGTCGCGCCGGCGCCGCAGAAGACCGGCGGCGCGGGCGACTACGACGTCGCTGCGATGAAGAAGTTCGTCAGCAGCTACTCCAAGCGCACCACCTACGGCGGCGACACCTACTGGGGCGGCAAAGACGTTCTGCAGTTCGCCGAGTACATGACAATGGCGAAGCAGATCGGCGACGACACGTCGTACAACACGCTGAAGTCGTCGCTCAAGACGGCTCTCTCCGACTGGTTCACGTACACGCCGGGTGAGAACGAGAAGTTCTTCACCCGCTACGACACCTGGAAGGCGCTCATCGGATTCGGCGACTCCTACGGTTCGCTCGAGTTCACCGACAACCACTTCCACTACGGCTACTTCACACTCGCCGCGGGGCTCCTCGCGTTCGACGACCCCGAGTGGGCGGCCGAGTTCGGCCCGATGGCGACCCTTGTGGCCAAGCAGTACGCCAACTGGGACAGGGACGACAAGGCGTTCCCCTACCTGCGCACGTTCGACGTGTTCGAGGGCCACTCCTACGCCGGCGGCTACAGCTCCAACGGCGGAAACAACCAGGAGTCGAGCTCCGAGGCCATCCAGTCGTGGGCAGGCCTGTTCCTGCTCGGAACCTCGCTCGGAAACACCGAGATGCAGGCGACGGGAGCCATGGGCTACGTCACCGAACGCGCGGCGGTCATGGACTACTACCTGGACTACAACGGCAACCCGGATGCCGCCCACGGCACCGGGACCGGCGTATTCCCGGACAGCTACGCCCACACCACCGCCGGCATCCTCGGCGACTCCGGCCAGGCGTTCGCCACCTACTTCAGCGGGGACCCCGCGTGGATCTACGGAATCCAATGGATGCCGACCGGCCCGTGGCTGAACTACCTCGGCTGGGACCGCGGGTTCTCGAAGAGCCTCGTGAACGACATGTTCGATGCGCGCCCGGCTTCGAGCGGCGAATTCGCCAAGGGCGAGGTCAAGGGCCTGCTCGGTCTCGCGGCCAAGCAACTGGCGGGCACCGGCACCTGGTACGGCGGAATCGTGAAGAAGAGCCCCGCCGACTCGGTCAACACTCTGAAGGACGTCGTTCGCAAGGCCTATCTCAACAACCCTGGATACACGGGCGCGACGACCGCGGCCAACCCCCTGTTCAACCAGGCCAGCGGCGAGCTGTACTTCACGGTCGACGCGAAAGACCAGCCGGTCTTCGCCGACGAGTTCTGGACGCCGGAGACTCTCCCCGAGGGCTTCGCGCCGCCGGCTCCCCCGGCAGACAAGCCCGACGCCGATCCGAGCGAATGGGCGAAGGGCTGGACGCTGTTCGACTACCTCGCCACCGGCTACGCGGTCGATCCCGACGTGCAGCAGAAGCTGCACAACTACGACGTGTCGGGCTACGAGCGCGGCGTCGACACCGAGCAGGCCGCCGCCGTGTACAGCCGCATGGGCGACGCCCTCGGCAACGTCGTGCTCGGCATGACCGCGCAGTCAGACCCGGAGTTCTACGCCGACATGTACGCCGAGCTCGCGAAGACGGGCGACCCCGTCGTCACGTCCGACTCGATGGCCGGCGCCGTCTACTACAACGCGATGGCTAACCGGTCGCTCGGCAGCGAGGTGCTCACGCGCCACGTCGCCAACCCGACCAGCCAGGTGTACTTCAACGAGGAGACACAGACCTACAGCTACGCGGTCTACAACCCCACGGCGGTTCAGACCGGGTACACCGTCTACGACGGCGAGGCCGCCATCGGCACCATCCAGGTGCCCGCGCACACCCTCGTGCAGCACCGGCTCGACGCGAAGCTCGACCACATCGTCGTCACCGCGCCCCACAGCGTGAAGACGGTGCAGCGGGGCAACACGCTCGACTTCACCGCGGTGGGCTACGACCAGTACGGCGCGACGATCCCCCTCGACGGACTCGAGTGGGCGGTCAGCGGCGGCGGTACGATCTCGGCGACGGGCACGTTCACCGCGGAGAAGAACGCCGACCCGGTCACCGTCTCGGTGAAGTCGGCCGGCGTCTCGGCCGAGTACGAACTGCGCGTGGCACCCCAGCCCGTTCTGTCGAACCTCGCGGTGACGCCCGCTTTCACCCGGGTGACCGAGGGGGCGACCAAGGACTTCACGGCCAAGGGTCTCGACCAGTACGGCGACCCCATCGACGCGGGCACGGTCGTCTGGTCGACGACGGCCGACGGAACGGTCGACGACGGAGGCCTGTTCGGCGCCGGAGTCGCGGGCGCTGGCATCGTGACCGCGACCGCAGCGGCCGCATCCGGCACCGCGGTCGTCGCGGTGATCGCACCCGCGGTCGATATCGCGTTGGGCAAGCGTGCGACCGCCTCGAGCACCGACGGCGCCAACTCCGCCGCAGCGGCGGTCGACGGATCGTCCACCACACGCTGGGAGAGCGAGCACGGCGTGAAGCCCCAGTGGCTGCAGGTAGACCTCGAGAAGTCCCACGACATCTCGGGCGTGCACATCAACTGGGAGAACGCCGCCGCCGCGAAGTACGAGATCCAGGTATCCGACGCCGAAGACGGCCCGTGGGAGACGGTGAAGACCGTCACCAAGGCCACCGCCGCCGTCGACGACGTGAAGGTCGAGGGCGCCGGCCGCTACGTGCGCATCAACGGCCTCGAGCGACTGACGCAGTACGGCTTCTCCATCTGGGATCTCGGAATCACCGGAACGGTCTCGGCCTCGGCGATCGACACGAGCACCGTGATCGTCGCACCGCAGAACCCGTCGGTCGTCGCCGGACGCGAGCAGGCATTCGCCGGATACGCCTTCGACACCGCGGGCAACGGCGGCCGGATCTCGAAGCAGTGGACGGCCGAGGGCGGCGAGATCGACGCGAAGGGCGTCTTCACCGCCGGCGAGACCGCGGGCACCTACCCGGTCTCTGTCGAGTTCGACGGAGTCACCGGCACGGCCACCGTCACCGTCGTGCGCAACACGACCGAGGTCGAGGCGCCGCCCACGGGCGAGCTCGCCGACGTCGCCGAGGGCAAGAAGGTCTCGGCCTCGTCGGAGGAGAACAGCGGCACCCCCGCCGAGCACGCGGTCGACGGTTCGCCGACCACCCGGTGGTCGAGTGCCGCGAGCGACGGCGCCTGGTTCTCCGTCGACCTCGGAGCGCCCAGCACGATCGAGCGCATCGATCTCGACTGGGAGGGCGCCTACGGCACGAAATACCTGCTGCAGACCCGCCTCGCCGCGAGCGACGAGTGGACCACGGTGGTGACCGAGAACGCCGGAGACGGTGCTCACGACAGCCACGCCGTGTCGACCGTCGCGCGCTATGTGCGTATGCAGGGTGTCGAGCGCGGCACGCAGTACGGCTACTCGTTGTTCGGCATGTCGGTGTGGGCGAGCGACGGGAAGGTCGCGGCCAAGAACCTCGCCGCCTCCCGTCCCGCCGTCGCCACGTCGGAGCAGGCATCGGGCACCGCCGCCGGCAACGCGGTCGACGGCAACAGCGCATCGCGCTGGGCCAGCGAGTCGACCGACGACGAGTCGCTCACGATCGACCTGGGCGGCAAGAAGCCGCTGACCTCGGTGACGATCCTCTGGGAGGCCGCGTACGCATCCGCCTACACGATCCAGGGATCGAACGACGCGGATGGCCCGTGGAGAACCCTCGCGACCCAGAAGGAGGGCGCCGGCGGCACCGAGACCCTCGAGGTCGACGGGTCCTACCGCTACGTGCGTATGCAGGGCGTGCAGCGCGCGACGCCGTACGGCTACTCGATCTTCGAAGTAGTCGTCAACTAGCTGCACTGGCGGGAATCCGGCGTCGAGACACCCGGCGGGTCTAAACCCCGCCGGGCGTCGTTGTCGATGGGTTTGCCGAAACGGGTGCAGGGCGTACCGTCGAGTGATGACGCGGGGCCACGCGCGTCGACGAGAGGAATTTCAATGACGAATCCGAAGCACGAGGGCGAGTACACCGACAACGACCCGATCGAGAAGGAAGACCACTCGAACGAGGAGCCGGGCAGCTACGACGACTCCGAGATCCCGGGTGAGCCGATAGACCGCTCCCACGACGAGCGGGGCAGCTACACCGAGAACGACGGGGTCGAGAAGGTCGACCACGGGCACGACGAGCCGGGCAGCTACGCCGACTCGGAGATCCCGGGCGAGTAGTCAGCGCACCTGCGCCGCAAGCTCGGCCCGCGACGCGGTGCCGGTCTTGCGCAGCACGTTGGCGACGTGAAACTTCACGGTGTTCTCGCTGATCGTGAGCTCCAGCCCGATCGCCCTGTTGCGCCACCCCTGCGCGAGCAGGGCGAGCACTTCGCGTTCCCTGTCGGTGAGGCCGTCGGCCTGCGGCAGGATCGCGGGGGCGGCAGAGTCGAGGGGCAGCACGATGTCGAGCTGCGATCCCCAGCCCGGGGTCGCCTGAACCGAGAAACTGCCGTCGAGCACCGACACCCGACCGGCCAACTGGGTGAGGGCGGACGTGCCGGTGCGCTCTTCACCCGCGCCGTTGTCGCGCACGCCGATGAGCAGGTTGGAGCCGTCGCAGTCCCACTGGATGCGCACCCGGCTGACCCGCGAGTCGTCTGACAGTGCGAGCACGGCGCCGCGCACCACCGCACGGGCGGCGTGCGCGACCTCGCCGGGGAGGGGACGGCCCGACTCGGGCGGCGGCACGAACTCGACATCGAGACCGCCGTGCCTCACGAGCGGCGCCAGGTCGTCACGCAGTCGTTCGAACGCACTGTGCACCGGCTCCTCCGACAACAGCCGGTCGCGGTCGGAGACCGATCGCAGGCGCACCATCGCCGAGGCGGCGATGTCGACGGCCCGCTGGCGCGCGGCCGCGTCGGAGTGCTGCCCGGAACGCAGCACCACGAGCATCGACTCGAGAGCGGTGGCGTGAGCGTCGGTGAGGTCGGCGATGACGCTCGCCCTGTCGCGGGAGGCGGCGCGCGAATCCGCCAGGTATGCGGGGCCGGCCGCGGCCACCTGCTGGCGGATGCTCAACGCGACCAGCTGCCAGATGCTCGCGATGCGGCGGGCGACGTCGTGCGGGATCCTCTCCCCCTCGACATCGACGAGCACCAGGATCGCCGCGGTGTCGGCGGTCCACACCGCCACCGGGCGCGGTTCCCCGCCGATGACCGCTGCGCGAACCACCGGGGCGTCGTCCGCCCCGGCGCGGATCACGTCGAGCTCGGCGATCGTGACGGTCTCGACGATGTGAGCCGCGCCCGACTTCTTCTGCGGCCGCCCGGTGCAGTCCTCGGTGAAGATCACGAGGGCGCTGTGCCCGACGAGCGTTCCGATCAGGGCCGAGAGCGCCTCCGCGATGCCGAGCAGAGACTGCGATACCACCCCGCGCACGTCGTCGAGCAGGTCGTCGGAGTGGGGAGCGGCGGTTCTGGGCATGGGTCGAGGCTAGTCGACACACCCGAACCCACCCGGACGGGTAGGAAAGACCGCCCGTCGGGTGGGCGGGATGCCCCGGGCCCACGACCGACGATGGATAGATGACGTTGGCACCCCCTTCCGCACCGTCCGTGGCATCCGCCCTCACCGAGATCAGCGCCGAGCTCGCCGCCACCGCGGCCGCGATGGCCGACAACAGCGGCGCGCAGCTCGACCGGGCCGCAGTCGAGCTCGCCCGCGCCCACCGGGTGTTCCTGCTCGGGGCCGGACGGTCGGGCCTCGCCCTGCGCCTGACCGCGATGCGCCTGATGCACCTCGGACTCACCGCCCACGTCGTGGGCGAGGCGACCGCTCCGGCGATCGCATCGGGAGACGTGCTGCTCGTCGCGAGCGGCTCCGGCACGATGCCCGGCATCGTCGCCGCGGCGACCACGGCCTCGGAGGTGGGAGCGTCGGTCGTCGCGATCACCGCCGACGCGGCATCCGCCCTCGCCCTCTCGTCGACGGTGACGGTCGTTGTGCCGGCGGCGCGCAAGCTCGACCGCGACTCCGCCACCTCGGCGCAGTACGCCGGAAGCCTCTTCGAGCAGTCGGTAGTCGTTGTCGGCGACGCTCTCTTCCACGCCCTGTGGAAGGCGTCGGGCCTCACCGCCGACGAGCTCTGGCCGCGCCACTCCAATCTCGAATAACCACTCCCCCACAAGTAAGGAATCACCCGCATGAAGCTTCAACTCGCCATGGACGTTCTGACCACCGCCGACGCCCTCGCCCTCGCCGGCAAGGTCGCCCCCTACGTCGACATCATCGAACTCGGCACACCGCTCATCAAGGCGGAGGGGCTGCGCGCCGTCACCGCGATCAAGCAGGCCCACCCCGACAAGATCGTCTTCGCCGACCTCAAGACCATGGACACCGGCGAGCTCGAGGCAGACATCGCCTTCACCGCCGGCGCCGACCTCGTGACCGTGCTCGGCACCGCCGGCGACAGCACCATCATCGGCGCGGTCAAGGCCGCCACGGCGCACGGCAAGGGCATCGTCGTCGACCTGATCGGAGTCGCCGACAAGGAGACCCGCGCCCGCGAGGTCACGGCGTTCGGCGTCGAGTTCGTCGAGATGCACGCCGGTCTCGACGAGCAGGCCGAGGAGGGCTTCACCCTGCAGACCCTGCTCACCGACGGTGCCAACTCGGGCGTCGCCTTCTCGGTCGCGGGCGGCGTCAACGCCTCGACGATCGCGTCGGTGCAGCGGTCCGGCGCGAGCGTCGCCGTGGCCGGCGGCGCCATCTACGGTGCGAGCGATCCCGCCGCGGCGGCCGCCGAACTGCGCGCCGCGATCGTCTAGTCCTGAACCGGGGGTCGGCCGCACGCGCGGCCGTCCTCCGCCGGGCCCCGCGCGGGAGTAGTGTCGTCGTTCGTGAGCGAACCGACACCCCCGACCAGCGTCCCCGCCGTCGTCTCGCTCACCGCCAACGGGCACCGTGCTCCGGCCAACCGGCTCTCGACCTGGCTGCTCGCAAACCAGGTCGCGCCGGCCGGCCCCGAGTCAGGCGAGAAGAGCCAGACGCACGCCTGGTGGAAGGTCATGACCCTCACCGGTGTCGACTACTTCTCCACCCTGTCGTACCTGCCCGCGATCGCCGTCCTGGCGGCGGGAGCGCTGTCGCCCGTCGCGACCCTGCTCATCGTGCTGCTCACCCTGTTCGGCATGCTTCCCATGTACCGCCGGGTCGCCAAGCAGAGCCCGCACGGCCAGGGCTCGGTCGCGATGCTCGAGAAGCTCCTCCCCTTCTGGCGCGGCAAGATCTTCGTGCTCGTGCTCCTCGGTTTCGTCGCGACATCCTGGATCATCACCATCACGCTCTCCAGCGCGGATGCCACGGTGCACCTGCTCGAGAACCCGTTTGTTCCCGAGGCCCTCCGCGGCATGAACGTCGTGGTCACCGTTGTGCTGCTGCTGGTGCTCGGCGGGGTGTTCCTGCTCGGGTTCAACGAGGCGGTCAACGTCGCCATCCCGCTCGTCGTGATCTTCCTCGGTGTCAACGCGGTCGTCATCGTCGTCTCGGTCTCGGCGATCGTCGCCGATCCCGGCGCCCTCGACGACTGGTTGCAGCGGCTGGTCGCCAGCAGCGACGACTTCGGCGACGTCACCCGCACCGCGGTCTTCGCGTTCCCCCTCCTTGTGCTCGGCCTGTCGGGCTTCGAGACCGGGGTCAGCATGATGCCGCTGGTGAAGTCAGAGGGCTTCACCGAGTTCCAGGTGCTCGCGTCGCGCGTGCGCAACACCCGCAAGCTGCTCACCACGGCTGCGGTGATCATGAGCGCCTACCTCCTCGCCACGAGCGTTGTGACGACGGTGCTCATTCCGGCGGAGGAGTTCGAAGAGGGCGGCTCGGCCAACGGTCGCGCCCTCGCCTACCTCGCCCACCTCTACCTCGGCGAGGGGTTCGGAACCGTCTACGACATCAGCAGTGTGCTGATCCTGTGGTTCGCCGGGGCGTCCGCCATGGCCGGGCTCATCAACATCGTGCCCCGCTACTTGCCGTCGTACGGCATGGCGCCCGAGTGGAGCAAGGCGGTGCGCCCGGTGGTGCTCGTCTACACGGGCATCAGCATCGTCATCACGATCGCGTTCAACGCCGACGTCAACGCGCAGGCCGGCGCCTACGCCACCGGGATCCTCGCGATGATGGTCTCCGGCTCGGTCGCTGTGACGATCGCGGCCTACCGGAAACGCGAGCGCCGCGGTTCCATCGGCTTCACCGTTCTCACGGTCGTGCTGCTCTACGCCCTGGTCGCCAACGTCATCGAGAAGCCCGACGGCATCGCGATCTCGAGCCTCTTCATCGCCGGGATCATCACCGTCTCCCTCGTCTCGCGCGTCTACCGCGCCACCGAGCTGCGGGTCGAGCGCATCGAGTTCAACGCCACCGCCCAGCGTCTCATCGCCGAGGCTCTGGCGGAGGGCGGCCAGATCAACGTGATCGCGAACCGCCGAGAGACCGGCAAGCGCGAGGAGTACGCCGAGAAGGAGGCCTCGCAGCGCGGCATGAACCCGGTGCCCAGCCACGCGAGGATCCTCTTCCTCGAGGTCGACGTCGTCGACCCGTCGACCTTCAGCCAGACGCTGCGCGTGCGGGGCGTCGAGGTCGAGGAATACCGCATCCTGCGGGTCGAGAGCGCCGTCGTGCCCAACACGATCGCCGCGATCCTGCTCGCCCTGCGCGACGCGACCGGTGTGCGCCCGCAGTGCTACTTCGAGTGGGCCGAGGGCAACCCGATCGCCTACCTGTTCAAGTACCTGCTGTTCGGGCGAGGCGACACCGCGCCGCTGGTGCGGGAGATCCTGCGCGAGAACGAGAAGGACCCGGCGCTGCGACCCAGCATCCATGTGGGCGGATGACCCGCCGCTGACACCGACCGCGCCTAGCTCGCACCGCCGGCCGTCGCGGCACGGGGCGCACCCGCGAATCCCTGCGATGCCAGCCACGCGATCACCGGCTCGGCGACGTCGCGCCACCCCGAATCGATGGTGAGCGAGTGGCCCTTTCCTTCGAATTCGAGATAGTCGGTGACCGACGAGGGGTTGCGGGAGTAGAGCTTCGCGACCTCCAGCGTCACCTTCTTCGGCACGGTGTGGTCGTCCGAACCGGAGGTCAGCAGCAGCGGCCCACGCACCGCTGTCTCGGTGTTGACCGAGGCGGGCGAGTTGCGGGTGAAGTTGGCGGTCGCGTCTTCGAACAGCGGGCGCCCGGGGCCTGGGATCGTCCACTTCTCGAACAGCTCGAGCGACTCCTCCGGCGTGATCGCGTTTCCGAATGCGTACTCGAACTGCTTGGCGGTCAGCGAGACGGTGCGCTTCTTGTTTGCGGGATTCGCGAGCACGGGCAGCCCCGACTTCAGCTGCGAGAACGGCAGGGCCTTCACGCCCTTGATCGGGGCCGGGTCGATCGCCACGGCCGCCGTCGCGAATCCGTTGACGAGTAGTTCCTGCGCGATCAGGCCGCCGAACGAGTGTCCGACGACGATGGGCATTGACCCCGATTCTTCGATGAGCCGCGCGTAGTGGTGGCAGATCGCCTCGATCCCCACGTCGTCGAGGGCCTTGGGATCGGCCCGCGTCGCCTCGACCGACTCGCCGTCGCCGGGCCATCCGGGAGCCATCGAGGCGAAACCGTGCTCGGCGAACAGGTCGATCCAGGGCTTCCACGCGCTGGAGTGGATCCACAGTCCGTGGATGAAGAGCACGGGTGGTGTTTCTGAACTGGTGGGCATGGCTTCTCTCCTCGTGTTCGGGTGGGTTTACAGCGTCTTGACGAGACCGCCGTCGATCAGAAAATCCGAGCCGTTGACGTTGCCGGCCCGGTCGCTCGCCAGCAGCAGCACGAGGTCGGCGACCTCGCCCGGTTCGGTGAAGCGACCGGTCGTGAACCCGCCCTGGCTCGCGACGACCCGGGCCTTGGCCGTGTCGAAGTCGACGCCGGTCTTCTCGGCGATGGTCGCCGCGACTCCGGACTCCCCCAGCCAGAGATCGGTGGCGACGGGGCCGGGGCTGATCGTGTTGAACCGGATGCCGCTCGGCCCGAATTCCTTCGACAGCGACTTCGACAGGTTCCACACCGCGGCCTTGGCGGCCGAGTAGTCGATGACGCCCGGGTCTGGCAGAAACGCGTTGACCGAGCCGATCGTGACGACCGCGCCTTTCCCCCGCTCCAGCAGCATCGGCACGGCCGCGCGCGTCGCTCGCACCGCGGCCAGGAACCCCAGCTGGAGCGTGGCGATCCAGTCGTCGTCGCTCACGGCGAGAAAGCCCTCCGTGCGGGGCGTCACAGCGCCGACGTTGTTCACGAGAATGTCGAGGCCGCCGAACTCGGCCGCCCGCGCCACGAGTCGCGCGGGAGCGTCGGGGTGCGAGAGGTCGACGCGCACCGGGAGAACGTCGCCGCCGGCGGCGAGCTCGTCGAGCTCTGCAGAACCGCTTCTCGACCCCGCGACGACCCGAACACCCTCGTCGATCAGCCCCCGCACGATGGCGAGGCCGATCCCCTTGCTCGCCCCGGTGACGACGGCGACCTTCCCGGTCAGTCCAAGATCCATGGCAGCGCTCTCCCGTCGCAGAATGGCCCGAACCATCCGCTCTCTCTATGGTCGAACGCTATTCCTCACGCCCGATGCGAGGGTGTCCCTGGTACTGACACCTAGGGCGGTCAGCGACGGTGAAGGGCTAGTGCCTGCTCGGTGGGGCTCCCCGGGGTCGCGTGGTAGACGAAGATCGACTGCCCGTGGGTCCCCGTGATCTCGAGTTTCTTGTGGTGCAGTTCGAGCTCGCCCATCACCGGGTGAGTCACCCGGTGTGTGCCGGTCGAGGTCAACTCCACGTCGCTGCGACTCCATACCCGGCGGAAGATCTCGCTGCCGCCCGTCAGTTCGTCCACGATTTCGGCGAGCCGCCTGTCGCCCGTGTCGGGCCCGGCCATGACCCGCAGCAGGGCGACCGACCGTTCTGCGATCCCCTCCCAGTCCTGGTAGAAGTCGCGCATCGACGGTTGCAGCAGCAGCGCGCCGAGGCTGTTGAACCCCTCGGCGAAGAAGGGACTGAGGGCTCTGGCCGCGGCGTTCGACGCCACGACGTCGAGGTAGCGACTGTGCACCACTGCGGGGGTATCCCACGAGTCGACGAGCCAGCGGGTTCGATCCTCGACCTCCTCCGAGGGCCGGGATTCGAGCAGGGAGGGCGGGCTGTGCGCGAGGAGAAAGAGATAGTACGCGGATGATCTGTTCAGTTGCAGCGCTCGCACGAGTGCGACGAGCACCTGGTCGGAGGGGTGCTGGTCGCGGCCCTGTTCGAGACGCAGGTAGTACTGGGAGCTGATGCCGGCGAGCTCCGCCACCTCCTCCCGGCGCAGTCCGTCGACGCGGCGGGGGCCGTCGCCGAGCGGCAGTCCCGCGTCGGCCGGGCTGATCAGCGCGCGTCTCGCCGTGAGGTAGTTTCCCAGGCGGTTGGCGTGCATAGAACGACAGTAGTGATCGCGAGCTCGCCCGTCACCCTGCGGTGCCGTCGGCGAGCTGCGGCGGGCACTCGCCGCCCGGCTCCGTCGCGAGCTCGAAGTGCCACATCTCGTTCGCGTAGATCTGGCAGAGGCCGTAGTCAGAGCCGTGCTGGCTCAGCCAGCTGTCGGCGTCGGTGCGTCCGATGTCGACGGCCTCGCCGCTGACGTGCTTCGACCTCTCCGGCGACAGCACGAACTGGGCCGCCACCTCGACGCTGCCGTACTCCAGCACCGCGTCGTCGAACAGCCGCTGCTGATAGGCGGCACTGCGCCATCCGCTGGTCACGACGAACTCGACGCCGTCGGCGATGGCCGCCCGCGCCGCGCTCTGCATGGCGGCGCGCAGGGCGGGGTCGAGTTTCGCGATCGAGGGCAGGTCGTCGGCGAACGGCGAGATCGACCCGCCCCTCTCGACGTACCCGTCGTCGGCATCGAGCTCGTCGGCGACGGAACCGGATGCCAGCGGGCCGCTCCGCAGCTCCCCCGGCAACGCGGCGCCGGGGAGTTCGACGACGACGAGCAGGGTCGCCGCGATGCCGCCAGCCACGAGCAGGGCCGTCACGGCCGTCACCGCGGCCGCGGCGCGGATCCGGCGCCATCGCGGGCGGCGGGCGGCGCTCTCTGCCGGGGCCGTGCGTGGGCTGTCGATTCGGCGGGTGGTCGGTGGCATGGGTGCTCGCTCTCGTTGGAGCTTCCAGTTCACCAACGACGCTGTTGCGGAGGCGTCTGATGAATCGCATACGTCGGCGATACACCGCCGAGTGCGCTGCGGATGCCCCGGTCAGCCGTTTTCGGGAGCGGGGAAGCGCACGTGCACAACGAGACCGCCGTCGGCCGGGGCCTCCAGCCGCAGCGACGCGTTGTGGGCGCGGGCGACGCGCGCCACGAGCGCGAGGCCGAGGCCGCTGCCCTCCTGGCCTCCGCGGGAGCCGGGTGTGTGCGCGGTCACCCGGCCGACGCCGCGCACAAACGGCTCGGTCAGAGTGCCGAGCAGCTCGGGCGCGACGACCGGGCCGGAGTTGACCACCGCGATCTCGACCGCTCCGTCGGCTGTCGTCTCCGTGCGGATCTCGACCCAGCCTCCCGCGTCGACGTTGTGCCGGACGCCGTTGAGCACGAGATTGACGACCAGCTGGCGCACGAGGGTGGGGCTGCCGTCGACGTCTCCCTCGCCGATGACACCCGAGAGCGCCACTCCCGCCTTCTCCGCCAGCGGCCGCAGTTCGGCGACGACCTCGGCGACCGTGTCGGCGACATCCACCGGTTCGCGCGTGATCGTTCTCTCGTCGTCGAGCGACGCCAGAGCGAGCAGCGCCTCGACGACCTCGATTCCTCGGCGGTTCGTCTCGTCCAGCCGCCGCACCAGCCGGGCCACGTCGAGTCCCGCGGGATCGGCGAGGGCGACGTCGAGCATCGACCGCTCGATCGCGTAGGGGGTGCGCAGCTCGTGCGCCGCGTTCGCCGCGAACCGGCGCTGTTCGTCGAACGAGAGCTGCAGCCGGTCGAGCATCGAGTCGAAGGTGTCGGCGAGCTCGCGGAACTCGTCGGCTGAGCCGCCGAGCCGCACCCTCTCGTCGAGCGACCCCGCGGCGACACGGCGGGCGACACCGTTGATGCGCTGCAACGGACGCAGCATCCGCCCGGCCAGGAACCACCCGCCGACGAGACCGACGACGGCGAGCGAGACGACGACGACCCAGGCCTTGGGCCAGAGGGCGTCGAGCAGGTCGCCGCGGTCGGGCACGAAGCCCCCGGGAACGAACTCGCTTCCGTCGTCGAGATTTCCCTCGGGCACGAACCGGATGATGTACAGCAGCAGTGCCAGCATGGCGACGCCCGCGACGAGGAGGAACCCCGCGTAGCTCAACGTCAGTCTCAGGCGCGCGCTCACGGCCGACTCGTCTCTCCGGACGCTGCCTCGCCGACGCGGTACCCGACGCCGGCGACCGTGTGGATCAGCCACGGGTCGCCGAGCCGTTTTCGCAATGACGAGATCGTGATTCGCACTGCGTTGGTGAACGGGTCGGCGTTCTCGTCCCAGGCGCGTTCGAGCAGGGTCTCGGCGCTGACAACCCCGCCGCGCGCAGACATCAGCACCTCGAGCACCGAGAACTGCTTGCGTGTGACGCCCACGTAGCGGCCGTCGCGGTACACCTCCCGGCGGAAGGTGTCGAGGGTGAGCCCCGCGAACTCCTGCACGGGCGGCGCCGCGTCTGCGGGTCGCCGTCCGAGCGCACGCAGCCGCATCACGAGTTCGCGAAGCTCGAAGGGCTTGGTCAGGTAGTCGTCGGCCCCGATCTCGAATCCGCGCACCTTCTCGTCGATCAGGCTGGCGGCGGTGAGCATGAGGATGCGGCTCGGAAGGCCGTCGGCGACGATGCGGCGGGCGACCTCGTCGCCGTGCGTGCCGGGGATGTCGCGGTCGAGCACAACGGCGTCGTACTCGTTGACGGCGAGATACTCGAGGGCTGTGTCGCCGTCACCCACGATGTCTGCGGCGATCGCCTCCAGCCGTAGGCCGTCGCGGATCGCCTCGGCGAGGTAGAGCTCGTCTTCGACTACCAGCACACGCATACCCCCATCGTAGGGAGCACTGGATATCGTGAGCGTAAGGCTTCCGCCGGTGGCTGCCAAGGCGTCGAGCGGAGTCGCGGCGCAGCCTACGCTTGACGGATGAAGCCAACCGTCGAGAACGCCACCGAGACCGTGCGCTCGGGCGCGCGGTCGCTGCACGAGAACCACGTCTTCCGGATGGTCGCTCGGGGTGGATTCGCCGTCAACGGCGTCATCCACATGCTCATCGGCGCGATCGCGGTCTCGGTCGCGTTCGGCGACGAGGGTGACGCCGATCAGGGCGGTGCCCTCTCCCAGGTCGCAGAGGCTCCCCTCGGCTTCGCCATCCTGTGGTTTCTCGCCGGCGGGCTCGTGGCGCTCGGCCTGTTCCAAGTGCTCGAGACCATGCTCATCCGCGGCACCGACAAAGACGACTGGGCCGACCGGGCGAAGGAGGGCGGCAAGGGCATCGCGTATCTCGCCGTCGGAGCCTCTGCCGCCACCTACGCGCTCGGCGGCTCCCCCGACAGCGGGGATCAGGCCCAGAGCCTGAGCGCCCAGCTGCTCGCCAGCCCGGGCGGTGTTGTGCTTCTCGTGGTGCTCGGCCTCGGCGTGACCGCGATCGGCGCCTACTTCGTCACCAAGGGCATCCGCCGCACGTTTCTCGACGACCTCACGCTGCCCGACGGCTCTCGCAAGAAGGCCGCCACCGTGCTCGGTGTTCTCGGCTACGTCGCCAAGGGTGTCGCGATAGCGATCGTCGGTGTGCTGTTCGTCGTCGCGGCGGTCACCTCCGACACGAGCGAGGCCACGGGACTCGACGGTGCGCTCAAGACCCTCGCCGACCTCCCGTTCGGAAACGTGATCCTCATCGTCGTGGCTTTCGGGCTCGTCGCCTACGGCGTGTACTGCTTCATTCGGGCGCGGTACGCCCGCATCTAGGCGATATCGTCAACCGGCTGGAGCATCGGCAGCGGTCGTTCTGACCGCGGCGAGCGCCCGACGCCGCACCCGTGCCACCACCTCCCGGCGGATCAGCGCGCTGCTCACCCCGATGACCAGCCAGTACACCGCGAACGTGCGGGCGGTGCGCCGGTCGGTCGGCGCGACCCGGGTCTCCGTGGCGAGCAGGGTCGACCGCCCGCCGTCGAGCGGTGTCAGTTCGAACGACATGGCGACCCTGATCCAGCCGGGCACACGCCACGCCCGAAATCCGACGACGTCGAGACGAGGACCGGGCAGCCCGCCGACGAGCTTCCACGCCTGACTCACACCCGCCGAGACCACCAGGCGCGGCTCGTCGCGAATGAGAACCGGAATCGGAGTGGCATCGAGAAAGGTATCGGTGCCCCGCACGCGGCGCTCGTTGCGTGCGACGACGTCGGGCAGGTGGCGCAGAGCGGTGAGGGCGAAGCCGAACGGAAGCGCCGACATGGGCAGGGCGACGAGCGCGTTCCACACGACCTCGGGCGGGGCCGCTATGGTCTTCGCCGCCGCGATTCGGTAGCGGGGCTCGGGCAGGATGTCGTCGATCACAGCGTGAGCGCCGGCGTCAGCGCGAGCCAGCCGAGGCAGAGCACCCCGGCGACGCCGACCGCGCGCCACCATCCGGCCAGCAGGATCGCGCTCGCGGCCCCGGTCGCCAGCGCGACCGCGGCGATCACGAGCTCCGGGCCGAGCGAGACGATCGAGAACCGTTGTGTGCCGGTGACGAACAGCGCCAGGTAGACGCCGAGGTCGGCGAGCGCGATGGCGGTCGCCGCGATCCAGCGCGGGCGCCCGCCGAGCCGGCGGAACAGCAGGCCGAGCAGCACCACGAGGGTGGTCGCGGCGACGGCGAGGACACCGGCGAGGAGAGGGATGCCGCCGCCCGTCGCGAGCACGCCCTGCACGAGGGCGACCAGGGCTGCGACGCTCACGACCGCGACGAGCACCGCCACGGAGAGCGGTTGGAGGATGCGCGCCCTCCCGGCAGACGGATGCGTCGGGGCTGCGACTGCTGGCGTTACGCCGGTGGGGTTCGTCATGGGTGCTCTCTCTGTCGGTTACAGACAAGACCGCGCAGAGCCCGCTCTTGTGACGGGGCGCCCGATTCGACGGCGTCAGGCAGTATGGTGTTTTTTGCTCAGGATGTTGATGCGAGGATGGTGCACCGATGGCGTCGCAGGTTCACACCCAGCGGCCGGCTCGGCGACCGTCCGTCGGTCGGATCGCACTGAACGGCTCCCTGATCGGCGCCGCGGTCGGGGTAGCCGCACTCATTCTCGTGACGAGCCTGTGGATGCTCAGCAACATGTACCTCGAATCGCAGAAAGACCAGGTCGGAATCCCCGACCTCGTCACTCCCCCGTACGTCGCGGCTCTTCTCCTGATCGCCTATGCACTGCCACCGGCTCTTGTGGGCTGCGCGGTCGGCGTCGCGATCGCGTTGCTCGCCCGGCTCAGACCGAGGGGCTAGGCGCGAACCACACCGTCGATTCGCCCTGTAGCGCGCCGTCGTCGAGCGGACTGCTCGAGATGACGGCGTCGTCGCGGTCGAGCGCATAGGGGTCGGGACCGAAGTTGGTCACGACCTCCCAACCGTCCGGCCGGCGGAAGCGCAGCACGTCGTCGCGACCGCTCTCGACCCAGTCGAGCCGCTCCTCCGCCTGGAGGGCGCGGCGCAGCCGCAGTGCCCGACGGTAGAGCGACAGAGTCGACTCCGGATCGCCGGCCTCGAGCGACACGGCGTAGTCGGCGAACCACGCGGGTTGCGGCAGGTGGGAGCCGTTGTCGCCGAATCCGAACGAGGAGCCGTGTGGCTGCCAGGGCAGCGGCACGCGGCATCCGTCCCTCCCGAAGTCCTCGCCCCCGCTGCGGAAGAACGTGGGGTCCTGCCGTTCGGAGGCGGGGATCTCGGCCACCTCGTGCAGGCCGAGCTCCTCGCCCTGATAGATGTAGCTGGCGCCGGGCAGGGCGAGCATAAACAGGGTGGCGGCCCGCGCCCGCCGCCCGCCGGCCTCGCGGTCGAGAACGGGGTCGACTCCGCCGCTCAGCACCCAGTCGACGCCGTGCTTGCGCAGCGGATCGCCCTTCGGGTCGCGGCCGGGGTGCGGCAGACCATATCGTGTGGCGTGACGCACCACGTCGTGGTTCGACAGCACCCAGGTGCTGGACGATCCGGATGCGTCGGCGAGTTCGAGGTTGTCCTGCACCACACGTCGAAACTGGTCGGCGGCGAAGTCGGCCTGCAGCAGGTCGAAGTTGAACGCCTGCCCGAGGCTCTCGCTGCTGGCATAGAGGGGCACGCGTGCCTTGTCGACCCAGGCCTCGGCGACCGCGGTGCGTGGCGGGTCGTAGGAGTCGAACACCCGACGCCACTCGGCGTAGACCTCGTGCACGTCGTCGCGGTCGAGCATCGGGTGCAGGCCGTCGCGGGGCATGGCGTCGAGTTCGGATCGCGAGGGCAGCGGCTCGGTGAGGTCTTTCGTGAGCATGTGGGCGACGTCGATGCGGAAGCCGTCGACGCCCCGATCCGACCAGAAGCGCAGAGTCTTCACGAAGTCAGAGCGCACCTCCGGGTGCGACCAGTTCAGGTCGGGCTGTTCGACGGCGAAGTTGTGCAGATACCACTGGCCGTCGGCGACCCGCTCCCAGGCCGGTCCGCCGAACATCGACACCCAGTCGGTCGGGGGCTGGGCGCCGTCGTCGCCGGTTCCCTCGCGAAAGATATAGCGGTCGCGGGCCGAGGAGCCGGGGCCCGCGGCGAGGGCCTCCTGAAACCATTCGTGCTGGTCGGAGGTGTGGTTCGGCACGATGTCGACGACGACCTTCATACCTCGGGAGTGCAGGGCGTCGACCATGGCGCCGAAGTCGGCGAGGGTGCCCAGCCGCGGGTCGACGTCACGGTAGTCGGCGACGTCGTAGCCGCCGTCGGCGAGCGCCGAGGGGTAGAACGGGCTCAGCCAGACGGCGTCGATCGCGAGACTCTCGAGGTAGTCGGCCTTCGCCGTGATGCCGGCGATGTCGCCCAGACCGTCGCCGTTCGCGTCGGCGAAACTGCGAGGGTAGATCTGGTAGACGACCCCCTGGCGCCACCACGGCGGGAGGTCGAGCGCGTGTGGGTCGTCGGTGTCCGGGGTGTGCACAGCCATGGCTTCAGCCTGTCACAGCACCCCGGGTGACACCATCCGATCGACGCCGCGGGAGCATCACGCCTGCCGTCAGGCGGCTTCCGCCTCGGCTGTCGCGCGCGCCGAACCGACGACGATCCCTCGTGACGAGGCGGGAAAGCGTGCGAGCATCGCCCGCACCTCGCGCGCGTCGACGTTTGCGCCGAACAGCTCGGAACCCGGTTCGAGGCGAACGCCCTCGGCGAGTGGACCGGCGAGAACCGGGTCGAAGCCCAGCGCGTCGACGAGCGCCGCGACTGCCGCCGTGTCGGTGGGGTCGTCTCCGGCCATGGCCAGTGCCTTCCGCCCCGGTGAACCGGCCGGTCGCGCCTCGTTCTCGAGGTCGTGGTAGCCCATGTGGTTGAGGGCCTTCACCACTCGGGAGGCCGCCAGAAACCCCTGAACGGTCTCGCTCGACGAAGTCTGCGGGTCGTCGAGGTCGTGCCGGATTCCGTCGATCTCCCACCAGTAGTTCATGGCGTCGACCACGAGCTTGCCGGCCAGCAGACGGTCGGGAACACTGCGGTACTTGCCCAGTGGAAGGGCGAGGATCACGATGTCGGCGTCTTCGACTGCCTCGTGCGCACGGGTGGCGACCGCTCCGGGTGCGAGCACCTCGATCGTGAGCGCGATCCTCGCCGGGTCGCCGGGGCCGGCGACGAGCACGCGGTAGCCGGCGGCGACGGCGAGGCGCGCGAGCACCGTGCCGACCTTCCCCGCCCCGAGGATGCCGATGGTGTCAGACATGGGCCGGCTCCTCGGCCAGGAGTTCGCGCAATCGCGGCGCGACCTCACGTCCGAGCAGTTCGATGGTGCGCGCCCGTGCCTCCCGCGGCAGGTGCATGATGTCGTACTTCAGATCGAAACGGCTCAGGCCGAGGTCCCGCGCGGAACGGGCGATCTTGAGCGCCACCGTCTCCGGCGACCCGACGAACAGCGCCCCGTCGCCGAGCTCGGCTTCGAACCGCTCCCGGGTGGGCGCATAGAAGCCCCGTTCGGCGGCGATGGATGTCACCACCGGCTCCCAGTATCGCCACCATGTCTCGCGAGCCTCCTCGTCGGTGTCAGCGACGAGTCCGAGCGAGTGCTGGCCAACGGGTTGCGCGGGGTGTCCGAACTGGGCAAGCGCACGGTGATACAGCTCGACGTGACCTGCGAACCGGCTGGGCTGCCCGCCGATTATCGCGAGCATCAGCGGCAGGCCGTAGCGGGCCGCCCGAACGACGGAGTTCGGGCTTCCGCCCACGCCGATCCAGGTCGGGATTCCGCCCGGCCTCATGCGCGGGTGCAGCGTCTGCTCGGTGAGCGGCGCCCGCACGGTCCCCGACCAGGTGACGGATTCCTCCCGCAACAGCCTGACGAAGAGGTCGAGCTTCTCCTCGAAGAGCTGTTCGTAGTCTTCGAGGTTGTAGCCGAAGAGGGGAAACGACTCCGTCGCCGAGGCGCGGCCGAGGATGAGCTGAGCGCGGCCGTTCGAGACCGCGTCGACGGTCGAGAACTCGTTGTAGAGCCGCACCGGGTCGTTGGTGCTGAGCACGGTGACCGAGGTGCCGAGCTTGATCCGCTCGGTTGCCGTGGCGATCGCCGCCAACAACACCGGCGATGCCGAGTCGTTGTGACCGGCGCGGTAGTGCTCTCCGATGCTGAAGACGTCGAGCCCCACCTCCTCGGCCGCCCGCGCCTCGTCGACGAGAAGCCGCACCGTCTCAGCGTCGGAGAGAGTGCGTCCGCTCGCGTCCGTCGCCACCTCGCCGAACGAGTTGAGACCCAGTTCGAATGTGCCGTTCATTGTCTTTCCTCCAGGTATTCAGTTTTGTTGACGTGTCAATTATGCATTAACTAATTGATCTGTCAATTAGACTGTCCCCGTGCAGAAATCGACGACTCCGACACCCTCGCGGCGCTCCCCGACCGCCGACGAGCTGAACACCTGGCGCACATTCATCGAGACCACCGACGCGCTGCGATCGACACTCGCTTCGCGGCTGCAGAGCGAGTCCGGGGTCTCCCCCGGCGACTACGCCGTGCTCCTCGCCCTGAGTGAGGCCGAGAACCGCACGATGCGCTCGTCCGAGCTCGCGGCGCATATCGGCTGGGAGCGAAGCCGGCTCTCGCACCACCTCGGGCGCATGGAGAAGCGTGGCCTGGTGCTTCGCGACGAGTGCCTGACCGACAACCGCGGTGCCGAGATCACCGTCACCGCCGACGGCGCGGAGGCCTTTCGCGGGGCGTCTGCCCCGCACCTCCGCGCCATCCGCGAGCTCTTCGTCGACGCGCTCACGCCCGACCAGCTGGCCGCGGCCGGCGAGATCGCCGACGCATTGCGCGCGCACCTCGCCGGCGTGAGCTCCGACCCCGCGCGGTAGGTCGCGAGAGCGAGCTCGCCCCTCTCGCGCGAGGGCCGGCGGCACCATCCGGGCATAGCCGCGCCGGCCCTCGTCGTCAGTCGACGACTACGACGACGCCCGAAGGCGAGTCGAGCAGCCCGACCGTGAGATCGGCTGCGCGATCGATGTGCACTCGGGGCTCGGCCGGCACGTGGATCTCGTTGTACGTGCCCGGCCCGTAGAACTGCCCATAGCTCAACACGACGCCGCCCTCTGCGAGCACCGCCCGCTCGAGCTCACGCACCGCGTCGGCGTCGGGCCCGTCGGGCAGCCGCCACGCGACGGTCTGCGCGAGGTACCTCGGCGACCCGTTGCGGCGCGCCGCCTCGATGAGGTTCTGGTTTCCTTCGGTGCGGATGCGCGCGTTCAGTTCTGCGTGGTCGCCGATCCTGGTCACGTCGTCGGGCAGGTCGGTGAGCTGGTTCAGGATCACGTCGGGCGCGAAGCCGCTCACCGCCGCGATCAGTGCTTCACGGTCGAAGACGTCGCAGAGGATGGCCTCGGCGCCGAGTTCGGCGAGCAGCTCGAGCTTGTCGGCCGAACGGGTCATGGCGCCGACGACGTAGCCGGCCTCGACCAGCCGTGGGATGAGCCTCTGGCCGATGACGCCGGATGCTCCGGCTAGGAATACGCGATGGGTGGTGCTGGAAGACATGGGTCTACCTTTCTCTATTGGAGGAATCTGGTTCAGGCGTCGGCCGGCGCGGGTTGCGCGCCCCGGTCGTGGCCTGTGCGACGAGACGCTCGGCGCGTCAGCCGCCGCTGCGCGCCGAGGCTGAACAGGGCGAGCAGCACAACGACGGCGGTATACCAGCCGACGGTCGGCACAACACCGAGGAGGTCGGTGAGCTGCCCGGCGATGACGACGGGCACACCCAGGCCGACGTAGGAGACGACGTAGACCGCCGCCACCACGCCCGCGCGTTGGTGCGCCGCGGCGAGCGGGATGACGAGGCCGAGCGCCGCGGTGAACGCCGCGCCGAACCCGAGGCCGGCGACCGCCTGGCCGAGAAACATGGTGATGAGGCTGCCGGCGAACGCGCCGCCGAGGATCACGATGCCGCCGACGATGGACGCGTAGATCCCGATGGCCATCGCGATGCGCGGGCGCACGCGGGCGAATGACAGGCCCACGATCACAGACACGGCCGGGGCGATGAACCCGGCGAGGCCGTCGAGCAGACCGCTGTCGAGATGGAACACGCTATGCACCATGCTCGGCGCCAGCCCGCCCGAGAGCCCGGCGAGCATCCACACTGCCGCGACCACCGGCGCCGCGGCGAAGAACCCGGTGCGCGCGGCGGGCGGTATCGATACGTTGGGCACCAGCGAACGAAGCGCTCCCGGGCCGCGCCGGATGGTCTCCGGCGAGGCGATGACGGCAGCAGCCCCGACGAGGCTGAGCGCGCTGAGCACGACGAACGCGATCGTGTTGGCCAACGGGGTGAGCTGGATCGCGAGTCCCGCGAGCAGAGAGCCGACAGCGAGCCCGCCGGTGAGGCCGACGCTGCCGAGGATCGGGCCGAGTCCTCTTCTGCGGGCCGGGGCGAACTCGACGAGCACGGCGGTGAACGCCGCGGTCGCCGCGCCGCTGGCAAGCCCCTGCACGACACGGCCGACGATCACCCAGCCGACGTCGGGGGCGAAGAGGAAGACGAGGTTCGAGGCGAGCTGCACGGCGAGAGCGCCGATCAGCACGGGACGGCGCCCGATACGGTCGGAGAGCGAGCCCAGCGTGAGTGCGGCGGCAAGGAACCCGGCGGCGTAGACGGCGAACGCCACTGTGAGCAGCGAGGGCGCGAAGTCCCACTGCTGTCGGTAGACGACGAGGAGCGGGGTCAGCGCGCCGGCCGCGAGATACATGCTGGTGAAGGCGAGCGTCGCACCCGCCAGGGCGAGTCCGGCAGGGAGCGTGCGCCGGGTGCGAGCGCCAGGGGCGACGGAAATCTGATGAGTCATACCGAGAACTGTACGAACCAAGAGGTCTGAGAGTAGAGTCCATTTCTATGCCGGATTCGAAGACCAATTCTGCGCCGCTCGCCGGCTTCGGCGTGGACTTGCACCTCGAGGCTAGGGGGAAGAGAGTGCGAGCCGGGCTGACCGACGCGCTGCGCGAGGCGGTGCGCTCCGGGCGGCTGGCACCAGGCACCCGCATGCCCGCATCGCGTACCCTCGCCGCGGATCTCGGCGTTGCGCGCAGCACAGTGACCGAGTGCTACGCCGAGCTCGTCGCGGAAGGATGGCTCACCGCGCAGCAGGGTTCGGGCACTCGGGTCGCCCAGCCCGCCACGCCGTTGCGGGCGGCCCCCGTTCCGCGCGCCACGCAGCGCCGCCGCCCCGCCCTCGGGCTGTTGCCGGGCGCACCGGAGTTCGCGGAGTTTCCCCGCGCCGCGTGGCTGGCCGCGGCTCGCCGCGCCCTGGACTCGGCGCCTCACAACGCCTTCGGCTACGGCGACCCGCTCGGGCGGATGGAGCTGCGCAGCGCCCTCGCCGACTACCTCTCCCGGGTCCGCGGCGTCAACGCCGACCCCGGGCGGATCGTCATCTGCTCCGGCTTCAACCACGGTCTGGCTCTGATCGCACAGGCACTCACGGCTGGCGGCGCCCGGGCCGTCGCGGTGGAGGCGTACGGTCTCGACATCTACCGCGACCTGCTGACCGACGCCGGCCTGAGCATCCCGCCGCTGCGTGTCGACGATCGCGGCGCGCGCACCGACGATCTGGAGGCGCTGAACGGAGTCTCCGCCGCGCTTCTCACCCCGGCCCATCAGTTCCCCACGGGTTTCGCACTGTCTCCGGAGCGGAGGGCCGCAGCCCTCGACTGGGCACGCACCACCGGCGGGCTGATTCTGGAAGACGACTACGACGGGGAGTTCCGCTACGACCGCAAACCTGTCGGCGCCCTGCAGGGGCTCGCCCCCGAGCATGTCGTGTACTTCGGCACGTCGAGCAAGTCGCTCGCGCCGGGACTCCGACTCGCCTGGATCGTCGTGCCCGAGAGCATCCTTCCTGCGGTCGCGGCCGCCAAGGGGCGCGTCGAGACGGTGAGCGTGCTCGATCAGTTGACACTCGCGGAGTTTCTCGTCTCGGGTGCGTTCGACCGCCACGTGCGTTCCCGTCGCCAGACATACCGGCGACGCCGAGACGAACTCGTCGCCGCCCTCGCGCAGCACGCGCCCGAGATCAGGGTGACGGGTATGGCAGCGGGACTGCAGGCGGTTCTCGAGCTCCCGCCCGGCACCGAGGGCCAGATCGTGCGCGCGGCGGCGGGTCGCGGGCTCCTGGTCGGCGGACTCTCGGAGTTCCGCCACGGATCGCTCGACCCGCACGCGGCTGTGGCCGACGGTCTTGTCGTGAACTACTCCGCACTCTCGGACAGCGCGTGGGAGGGGGCGCTCGCCACCTTGGGCAGCATGCTGTCGACGCCGCGGACGGAGTAGACCGTCCACGTCGGAGCGGGTGTGGAGCGTGATGCAGCCGAAAGCCCGCCCCGCGGTGTGCGGGACGGGCTCTCTTCACGGTGTGACGGCTAGACCCCGACCTTCTCGGGTTCGGGCTTCGGCTCCTCGACGTCGTGGTGCGCCAGCGACGGGTGCGAGCGCTCGAGCGAGGCGCCCTCGACGTCGACGTTGGGCAGGATGCGGTCGAGCCACTTCGGCATCCACCAGGCCGACTCGCCGAGCAGGTGCATCACGGCCGGGATGATCAGCAAGCGCACGACGAAGGCGTCGAGCAGCACGCCGAGTGCGAGCCCCAGACCGATCGACTGGATCATCACCGAGTTCGAGAAGATGAAGCCGCCGAAGACCGAGATCATGATCAGGGCAGCGGCGATGACCACCGTGCGACCGGCGTGCAGTCCCCGCTGTACGGCGAGACGGGCCGGGGTGCCGTGGGCATAGGCCTCCCGCATCCCGCTGACCAGGAACAGCTGGTAGTCCATCGCGAGCCCGAACAGGATGCCGACCACCAGGATCGGCAGGAAGCTCAGGATGGGCCCGGGGTCGTGCACCCCGAAGACCGGCGCGAGCCAGCCCCACTGGAACACCGCGGTGATGCCGCCGAATGCCGCGAACAGAGACAGCACGAAGCCGAGCGTCGCGGTGATCGGAACCAGGATCGACCGGAACACGAAGACCAGGATGATCAACGAGAGACCGACCACGACCAGCAGGTAGAGGGGCAGGGCGTCGGCGAGCTTCTCGCTGACGTCGATGTTTCCCGACGCGTTGCCGGCGACGCCGAGCTCGCTGACGCCGTCGATCTCGAGACCGCGCAGGTCGCGCACCAGCTGCTCGGTCGACTCGCTCGTCGGCCCGCCCTCGGGCACGACCTGGAACGCGAGCAGCATGTCGTCGTCGGAGGCGCCGATGGGCGCGATCGCCACGACGTCGTTCTCCGCCTTGAGCAGGGTGCCGATGCGCACCTGTTCGGCGATCAGCGTGTCGTCGGTGACGGCCTCGTCGAGGTCGGCGACCACGATCAGCGGGCCGTTCACCCCGGCGCCGAACTTGTCGTCGACCAGTTTGTAGGCCTTGTACGAGCTCGAGTCCACCGGTTCTGACGAGCCGGCCGGCAGGCCGAGGCGCATCGAGAGGGCAGGGATCGCGATGATGAGCAGCACCGCCACACCGGCGACCACCGTCACCACGGCGCGCAGGGTGTTCATCGGCTTGTTGGGAACGCGCGCCTTGTTCTCGGCCTTGCCGATGCGGGCCCGCGCCTTCTTGGTGAGGATCTTCGCGCCGACGAGCGACAGCATGGCGGGGGTCAGCGTGATCGCGATGAGGATGGCGACCAGAACGCAGATCGCTCCGACGGTGCCCATGAGGCCCAGGAACGGGATGCCGGTGAGGTTGAGCGCGAGCAGTGCGATGAGCACGGTCGAACCGGCGAAGACGACCGCGTTTCCGGATGTTCCGTTGGCGAGTCCGATCGACTCGTGCAACGGCAGGCCGTTCTTCAACTGGGTTCGATGCCGGTTCAGGATAAACAGCGAGTAGTCGATGCCGACCGCGAGACCGAGCATCACACCGAGCACCGGGGTGACGGAGATCATGGTGACAGCGCCGGAGAGGGCGAGCGACGCGAGAACGCCGACGCCGACGCCCAGGAGCGCGTTGATCAGGGGCAGGCTCGCGCCGATGAGGGTGCCGAGCATAACGAACAGCACAACGGCGGCGAAGATGACGCCGCCGATCTCTCCCGGGCCGAGGATCTCGGGGATCGTCTGGGCGATGTCGTTCGACACCTCGACGGTGACACCGTCGATGCCGGCGTCGTCCATAGCGGCGACGACGGCTTCCTTCGCCTCGGCGGGAACCGAGTTGAGCGACTTGTCGAACTGGATGCCGCCGACGGCGGTGGTCTCATCGGTCGAGACCTGGCGGATGGCGGAGGCGAGGCCGAGCAGGTCGGCGCCCTGCTCGAGGGCCGTGCTCTGCGTCGTGAGCTCGGCGCGTCCGGCGTCGATCGTGGACTGCTGGGTCGCGATCTGCGCGGTTCCCGCGTCGATCTGCGCCTGCTGGGCGTCGAGACGTGCGAGCACGGATGCTGGCGCACCCGAGGCCTGGGCGCGGGCGGCGTCGAGTTGAGCCTGGCCGTCGGCAGCCTGGGCCTTGCCCGCGTCGAGCTGGGCCTGTCCGGCATCCAGCACAGCCGTGGCGTCTGCGATCTGCGTGCGTCCGTCGACGATCTGCTGCGCCGAGTCGTCGAGCTGCGCCTGGGTGTCGAACGGGTTGGTGGTGGCCTTGACCTCGTCGAGGCTCTCCGTCTCGACCAGCAGGTCGCCGATGGCGGTCTTCTGCTCGTCGGTGAAGGCGGAGTCGTCGGTGGTGGTGAACACGACGGTTCCGCGGCCGCCGCTCGCGGCCGGGAACTTCTCGGCGAGCTCGTCGCTCACCTTCTGGGTGGCGGTGCCGGGGATGCTCACTGCGGAGGTGAGCGTGCCGCCGAACAGCGCGAACGTGCCGCCGGCAAGGCCGAGAACGACCACCCACGCGACGATGACCAGCCAGGCCCGGCGGGCAGAGAACCGACCGAGTCGGTAGAGAAGGGATGCCATGTTCCTCAGGTTCCTTGATTAGCGGTGTGGGTGACGAAGGGGTTCAGATCTCACATCGCGTCATCGAGAAGGAGGTACGGGTAGAAAACGGTCAGCGGGGCGGGCCGTAGCCGGCGCGCACGGTGGAGATCAGGCGGTCGAGCAGCTCGCGCCAGAGTTCGCGTGACTGCGCGTCGAGTGTGCCGCCGGTGAGCTCGATCCAGCGACGGGCGATCACGGCGACGCCGTTCATCAGCGAACCCACGAGCACCTCGACCTCGAGTTCGTCGGCCTCGACGCTGCGCGCGGCGACCTCACGGGACATCTGCTCGGTGGTGCGGGTGAAGACGTCGTGCATCACCGAGTGCGAGCGGCTGTCGGCACCCTCGTCGAAGAACACGCCTGCGAGGTAGGAGATGACGGAGGGGAGGTCGATGCGGCTCATTCCGGCCGCGAACTCGTCGAGCAGCGCCTCGCGGCTGCCGTCGCTCACGAGGGGCGACCCGGTGACGGCGCGAAACTCCTCGACGGTGCCGGTGAGCAGCTGCGTGCAGGCGGTGACGACGATGTCGTCGAGCGACGCGAAGTGGTTGAAGACCGTGCGGCGCGAGACGTCTGCGCGCTCGGCCAGTTCGTCGACGCTGAAGCGGGGGTTGCCCCGCTCGCGGATGAGTTCGTCTGCGGCATCCAGGATCGCCTGACGGTGGCGCGCCTTGAGGGCGGCCCGTCGGTCGATGGTGCTGGAGTTCGTCACCTAACTACACTAAGTGCAACGACGCACGAAATGCAGTGATAGATCCCGTAAAAGGCTGCGACTTCACTGGGAGAGCTCGGCCGCGACCGGCCCAGAGGTGGCACGGGCGGCCGACCGGCGCATCCCGGGAACGACGAAGGCCCGGTCAGATGTGTCGTCTGACCGGGCCTTTTCGGTGCACCCCCCCGGACTTGAACCGGGAACCCACTGATTAAGAGTCAGTTGCTCTGCCAATTGAGCTAGAGGTGCGTAGCGCCAGAACTTGAGCGCCGAGAAGCAAGATTAGCATGAGTAAAACACCCCTGCGACACAAGGAGCACCATGAGCGGCACAAAACTCGAAATCGGAACGAAGGCACCCGCGTTTTCCTTGCAGGATCAGGACGGTGCATCCGTCTCACTGTCTGATTTCGACGGCCAGAAGGTCATCGTCTACTTCTACCCGGCCGCGGGCACTCCCGGCTGCACGACGCAGGCCTGCGACTTCCGCGACAACATCAACTCGCTGAAGTCGGCCGGCTACCAGGTGCTCGGCGTCTCGAAGGACTCGGTCGACGACCTCAAGAAGTTCCAGGCCGAGCAGGGGCTGAACTTCCCACTGCTGAGCGACCTCGACCTCGCGGTGCACAACGCCTACGGCGCCTACGGCGAGAAGAACCTCTACGGCAAGCTCGTCACGGGAGTGCTGCGCTCGACCTTCGTGCTCGACGAGACCGGCACGATCGAGCTCGCCCTCTACAACGTGAAGGCCACCGGCCACGTCGCGAGCCTGCGCAAGAAGCTCGGCGTCGACGCGTAGGCGCTCAGGCGTCGCGGTGCGACGTCTCCGCGAGCACCGGCTTCGTGAACAGCAGCACCATGACCGCGATCGCCGGAATCAGCAACAGCCAGCCGATGTCGGCTCGGGGCAGCATGCCCTGGAAGCTGCCGAGGGCGACCGCCCCGATCAGCACCTGCACCACGATCGCGGCACCGCGGATCCAGGCGCGGCCGCGCAGCGTGTTGACCGCGATCGTGGTCACCCACACCGCCGCGATAGCGACGCAGACCGTCAGCGCGACGGCGCTCGCGACCGAGTCGGGGCGCGCGATCAGCAGCTCGACGACGAGGTACGCCGTGGCGACGAAGAGCGCGGCCGCCTCGAGAAACAGCACGCCGGCGAGCAGCAGCACTAGCCCGTGATGACGCGGGCGAGGTGAACCCTCATTGTCGGATTCGGCAACGTTCGGTGAATTGCTCACAGCTATATCCCATACAAAACCATTGATTTGCGTGCGTCGATATGAGAGTCTATTCGAGGTTGATTTCGCGCTTGCAGTGTTGCGAGCGAATCCCATCTCTCTTTCTCACCCGAATTCTCGAGGGCATATACCCATGCCCGAAAGAGCCCTCTATCAAAGGAGCCCACATGGATTGGCGCGACAAAGCCGCCTGCCTCACCGCTGACCCGGAGCTGTTCTTCCCGGTCGGAAACACCGGTCCGGCCGTCGACCAGATCGACAAAGCGAAGGCAGTCTGTGCGCGTTGCTCTGTGACCGAGATGTGCCTCCAGTACGCGCTCGAGACCAGCCAGGACTCCGGCGTGTGGGGCGGCCTCAGCGAAGACGAGCGTCGCGCTCTCAAGCGTCGCGCCGCTCGCGCCCGCCGCGCTTCCTAGTAACGCCTAGCAGCCCGAACTGCCGCTCCTCCCCCGAGGGAGAGCGGCAGTTCGGTCGTTAAGGGCCGGGGCCAACGAGAGGCCGCGGATGAATCATCCGCACGCCCGATCGACGGGGTCGACTAGCCCTTCGCCAACCAGACGAGCGGTATCTCGATCGTGACCTCGGTGCCCGAGCCCATGATGGTGTGCCAGTCGATGGCGCCGCCGAGCTCGCCCTGGATCAGGGTGCGCACGATCTGCGTGCCGAGCCCGGAGCCGACCTTGCCCTCGGCGAGGCCTACGCCGTTGTCGCGCACCTTCACCGAGAGCACGTCCTCCGTGCGTTCGGCGATGATCTCGACCTCGCCCTCGGCGCGGCCGGCGAGACCGTGCTCGACCGCGTTGGTGACGAGCTCGGTGAGCGCGAGCGCCAGCGGGGTGGCGTACTCGCTCGGCAGCACGCCGAAGCTTCCGGTGGACTTCGGATGCACCGTGGTGTTGTGACCCGTCGCGATCTCAGCGATGAGCAGCAGCACCCGGTCGAACACGGTGTCGAAGTCGACGTTCTGGTTGAGGCCCTCGCTGAGGGTGTCGTGCACGACGGCGATGGCGGTGACCCGGCGCATCGCCTGTCCGAGCGCCTCGCGGGCGACGTCGCTGTGGGTGCGCCGGGCCTGGATGCGCAGCAGAGACGCCACGGTCTGCAGGTTGTTCTTCACCCGGTGGTGGATCTCGCGGATCGTGGCGTCTTTGGTGATGAGCTCGCGTTCCTGGTGACGCACCTCGGTGACGTCGCGGCAGAGCACGATGGCGCCGACGCGTTCGCCGCGGTTGCGCACGGGGATGGCGCGGATCGACACGGTGACGCCGCGCGCCTCGATGTCGGTGCGCCACGGGGCGCGTCCGGTGACCACGAGGGGCAGGGACTCGTCGACGACGAGACGGCCGTGAAGCAGGCTCGTGGTGACCTCGGCGAGCGACTCGCCCTCGAGCTCGCCCGCGAAGCCCATGCGGTTGAAGGCGCTGAGCGCGTTGGGGCTGGCGAAGGTGACGGTTCCGTCGACGTCGAGACGGATGAGCCCGTCGGATGCCCGCGGCGCGCCTCGACGCGGACCGGTCGGGGCGCCGAGGTCGGGGAAGTCGCCCGAGGCGATCATCGCGAACAGGTCGTTGGCGCACTCGTTGAAGGTGAGTTCCTGACGCCCGGGGGTGCGGGCCTCGCTCAGGTTGCTGTGCCGGGTGATCACGGCCACGGGGGCCTCGGAGATCGCGGCGCCGCTCGGCGACAGCCGGCGCAGCACGGGAACGGCGCGCACACGCGTGGGGGTCTCCTCGTACCAGGTGGGGGCGCCGGTGTCGATGATGCTCGCGGTCTCGAACGCCTCGATCACCTGCGTCTCCCACTCGGGCTTCACGGCCTGGCCGACGAAGTCGCGGTAGAAGAGGGTGGCGCTCGACGACGGGCGTGCGTGCGCCACGGCCACGAAGCTGCCCTCGGCGCTGGGAACCCACAGCACGATGTCGGCGAAAGCGAGGTCGGCGAGCAGTTGCCAGTCGCCGACGAGCAAGTGGAGCCACTCGATGTCGGCTTCGCTGGAACGCCCCTGGGCCTGTACGAGATCACTGAGGGTCGACACGTTCTTCAGGCTACCGTGTCTGCCGGGCGCCCACGGGCTGAGAGAATAGCTGCTATGAGCAAGGGCTGGGCGATCACACTGCTGGTGGTCGTGGTCGTGGTGTTCGTCGGCGGAAGCACGGTGGCCGCCCTCTCGTTCGTCACCACGCTGAACGCCCGGCCGCTCACGGTGACGTGCACCGTCGACTCCACCTACGGCGATGTGCTCGAGAGTGCCGCCGACGACGAACGTCCGGGCTTCAGCGTGCAGACCTCTGGCGCAGACGTCTGCGAAGACTTCTACGTGCGCGACCTCGACGTGCGCGAGCAGATCGAGGTGGGCGAGACCTACGACTTCACGATCACCAACCTGATCGGGTACACCGACGTCGTCTCCGTCGCGCCGGCCGGCTGATGCTCGCCACCGAGCGCCTGCTGCTCCCTCCCCTCACCCGCGAGCACACACCGCAGCTGATCGACCTGTACTCCGACCCGGAGGTCGCCCGCTACGTCGGCGGCGACAGCCTCACCCCGCCCAGGGTGGCCGAGCAGGCGGGCCGCCTCGCCGACGAATGGCACGACCGCGGCTACGGCCAGAGCGCCGTGATCGACCGGGCCACTGGCGCGTTTCTCGGCCGGGTCGGGCTGCACTTCTGGCCCGACTGGAACGAGATCGAACTCGGCTACGTTCTCGCGGCGTCGGCGCAGCGACGCGGCCTCGCGGCCGAGGCCAGCCGCGCCTGGATCGACTGGGCTCGCGCCGCGCCCGGCATCGACTCGCTCACCACGGTCATCGACCCGCGCAACGCGCCCTCGATCGCCCTCGCGCTGCGCCTCGGCTTCGCCCTCGAGCGCGCCGACCTCACCCCCACGGGCGTGGCCGTGCGCGTCTACCGGCTACAGCTCGTCTAGCCGCGCCTGCGGGTCGAGCAGAAAACTCGTCCACGCGTCGACGAGCTCGAGGTCCATCCACTCGCGGCGGCGCAGCCCGGCCTCGCCGACCTCGTAGATCGTGGCACCCGGCAGCGCCGCGAGCACCGGCGAATGGGTGGAGAGGATGACCTGCGACCTGCCGTCTGCGAGCGTCGACTTCAACAGACTGAGCAGCGCGAGGCATCCGGAGAACGACAGGGCCGACTCGGGCTCGTCGAGAATCCACAGTCCCGCGCCTCTGAAACGGTCGGCGGCGAACTCGATGAACGACTCCCCGTGCGACCGCTCGTGGTAGGCGGCGCCCGGGCTGCCGATCTGCTCGAGGTAGGTGAAGACGCCGTGCATCGTCTCGGCGCGCAGAAAGTAGCCGCGCTTGCTCGCGCCCGCGTTGCGCACGAGCTGCAGGTGGTCCCACAGCAGCGACTCGCTCGCCCGCGTCTCGAGCCGGGCGCTGCTCGAACCGCCCTCGCCGGAGAGCCCGTAGGCCATCGCGATCGCCTCGACGAGGGTCGACTTGCCCGCGCCGTTCTCGCCGACGAGCACCGTGGCCGCGCCGAGTTCGAGGCCGGAGTCGAGCACCTGCGTCACCGGGGGAAGGCTGGCCGGCCAGACCGCGCGGTCGAGCGGGTTGAGCGGATGCTCGCCGACAGACCGTACGGGCAACCGGGAGAACTCCATGCCGGAATCATCGCAGACGCCGCCGTCACCGCACCCGTCGCCGTCAGCGCCGCCACAGCCGCGACCCAGCGACCGGGCGCCTCCTCGTCGCACCTGCCGGCAGCAGCCGGTCGGTCACGAGCCGCCGGATCGCCTGGCGCGCCTGCGACTTCGGCGCGGTCTCGGCGAGCGTGCGCGCACTCAGCACCGCGGCATCCATGGCCTGCTGGTCCCACGGAACGAGCACCGGGTCGTCGATGCCGCCGAACCGGGCGAGGGTCTGCGTGACCTGGGCCGAGGGCCCGAGCCCGATCGCGCTGGCCCGCACCTTGTTCGCGACGACGGTGATCGCGAGGGTCGCCGCGACGTCGGCGAGGTCGCCGTGGGAGCGCAGAAACCGGGCGAGGCCCACCGGGTCGGCGGAGGCGACGGCCACGATCTGGTCGGCCTCGCGCAGGGCGGTGAGGGTGGCGGCGTTGCGGCGCGGCGCGAACATGTCGCTCGAGATCTCCTCGTCGTTCTCGAGGCTCGACGCCGTGTCGAGCACAACGAAGTCGACCCACGCACGGCACTCCTCGATCGTCGCGAGCACGCGGTCGGCCGAGAGCTCGGGCCAGCGGCTGGGCTGGCCGATGCCGGTGAGCACCCAGAACGACGAGTCGCCGGCGTTGTAGCGCTGGCCGATGCGCTCGAGCTCGGTTCGGCTGAGGCTGTCGGCGCCTGCGAGCCGGCAGGCGGCGGCGAATCCGGGAGCCTCGTCCATCAGTCCGAGCGCGGGGGCGACCGAGGCGCTGTGGGTGTCGACGTCGCCGAGCGCCACGGTGAAACCCGCCGCGGCGATCTCGGAGGCGATCGCGATGGCGAGGGTCGTGCGGCCGGGCGACCCCGCGGGGCCCCACACGGCGATCACCGATCCGCGGGAGGGCGGGGGCGGCGCGGGCGGATCGCCCCCGGGCAGCAATGCGGCGAACGACGGCCAGTCGGCGGCGCCGTCGACGAGGTCGTAGAGCCCGATGCCGCTCGCGTAGCGCCGTTCGACGTCGTTCGAGACGGCGGCCAGCACCCGCACCCCGCGCGCGTCGCATTCGGCGAGGATGCCGTAGCTGAGGTAGCGCTCGTTGGCCCAGACGATCGCGGCGTCGGGGCTGGCGATCTCGAGGGCCGCCTCGAGGCCGTCGGCGTCGTCTGCGCGCGCGACGACGTCGTGGCCGTGCCGCTGTGCTTCGACGGCGAGACGTTCGTCGTGCGGGGCGGGCACCGCGAGTGCGAGGCGCACGGTCACTTGCCCGGCAGACTGGCCGGCACGACCGCGATGGCGTCGTCGTTGGCGATGGCCTCGAGAACCCGGGCCACGTCGGTGCGGGGCACCAGAACCTCGATCGCCGCCCAACCGTCGTCGACGACGAGCCCCTGCTGGTCGACGAGGCGCACCACGGTCGCCGCCGACACGATGACGACGGGCGCCTCGAAGACGCCCCCGGTCGACTCGCGGGCGCTCCAGACGTCGACGGTGGAGCCGGCGTCGACGGATGCCGCGAGGTCGCCGTTCACGCTCAGCACGATCGAGGTCTGCCGTTCCCCCGCCGCCGCGCCGACGGCCGACGCGGGCACGAGCTCGCCCTCCGCGACCGCCTTCGTCACAACGAGGCCGTCGTCGGGGAGGTCGTCTGGCACGAGGTAGAGCCGTTCTGCGCCGTCGAGGCGCACGCTCGTGCCGACGAGATCTCCGGAGTCGATGCGGTCGCCCGGGGCGAGCGGCTCTCGCGCCGCATAGACCAGCACGGTCGAGTCGGCGGCCCCCACGATCGCGACCACTCCCGCGACGGAGGCGACGATGAGCAGCAGCCCGATGGCGAATCGCGGATCGAACCAGAGGCGTCGGCGCGCTCCGGGCCGGGGCACTTCGCGGATCACGGTCGTCATGACTCCCATGCTGGCGACTGCCGCGCCCGCGTGAAAAAGTTATCCACACCTCTGTTTCGTCCACAGCCCCGAGTTCATAATCGATCTATGAACCAGACGGATGCGTCGAGCCTCGGGCGATTCCTCACGCTCGCCGACACCGCCGAGGTGCTCAACGTCTCGCTGAACCAGGCCTACGTTCTGGTGCGCAGCGGCGAGCTGCCGGCCATCAAGATCGGCGGCAAGGGGCAGTGGAGGGTAGAACGCGACGTGCTCGAGTCGTATATCGAGGCGAAATACGAGGAGACGCGACGGCTGAGCCTCTGGAACCAGTCCGACTACGCGAACATCCCCGAGCTCGCCGGCCCGGCGTACACCCGCGGCCCCGACGATCAGAGCCGCACGAGCAAGAGCTGACCGAGCGGCACGATCCGGTACTGGGTCACCGACGACGACCGGCGCGGCTTCCCCGGCTCGTGCACCGCGATGTCGAGGTGGTCGCGGCCGACGCGGTCTATCGTGCCGTGAACGTCGCCGACGGCGGTGTGCAGGTCGAGGGCAGCACGCCGTCGGCAGAGGTCGCGCAGCACGAACGGCAGGGTGAGCCGGGCCGAGAGGGACCGCTCGTGCTGCGCGTCGTCGACAGGCTCGAGGCTCGACTCGATCTGCGACCGCGTGAGCAGCACGGCCGCGATGCCCGCGATCGGCACGACGCACTGGGTTCGGCGCTGTTCCTCGGCCAGCTCGGCGACGAACCAGTCGCGGCCGAAGGTCGACGGCCGCACGGCGAGGTGCTCCCCCGTCGTCAAGACCAGCGCGACCGTCCTCTGCGACTCCGGGCCGCGGTCGTGCACGGCGATCAGCCGGTCGCGCACCGCGAGCCGCCCGATGCGCAGCCGTTCCTCGTCGGCCTTGAGGTCGAGTTCTTCGGCGCTCAGCTCCCGTTCGAGCTGGCCCTCGAGGTCGTCGAACAGTCTGTCCCAGCGCATGCGCCGACCCTATCGACCACCGCGGTCGGACGATAGCGGTTATCCACAGTTTTGGGTAGGGCGAGGTTGCGGATGCCTCATGTCTGATTGAGTTTCGTCACCCCCTGTTCGGGGGTGAGCACTTCTTGCGTTGGCAACGATGGGAGTCCCAATGACGAGCGCGACGGCCCGACGACACGACTACGACGACGACCCGGCCCGGTCGCGACAACCGGCCGCCGCCGCGACGCTGGCCGACTCCGCCGCCCTGGCGTCGAAGCACATCCGGGCCCCGTTCGACGAAGACGAGTTCTTCGGGGTGCAGCCGGCGACGCGGGCGGTTCTGCCCAACCCCGAGCCGTTGCTCGACAACCTCACCCGCTGCGTCATCGAGATTCTCGCGGGGGCCCGCGACCTCGAGCAGATCGCGCGCTGGGTCGACGACGACGTCTACAGACACCTGCTCAAGCGTGTGGTGCTGTCGACACGTGCCCGGCAGGCGAAGGGGCAGGTGGCCCGCCGGCCCAGCTTCTCGATCGGGTCGATGTCGATCTACGAGCCGCGCGACGGCGTGGTCGAGGCGGTGGTGATCGTGATCGGCAAAGCCAGAACCCGCGCGGTGGCGTTGCGGCTCGAGGGTCTGGACACCCGTTGGCGGGCGACGGCGATCAACGTGCTCTGACGACCGCAGTGCTCTGACGACGACGGCCGACCCTGCGGTGCAGAATCGGCCGTCGTCGTTCGCGGTGCTACTTCTCTTGCGGTGCTACTTCTTTTTGTCCTGGGCGCGACGCTGCTGGCGGTTGACGGGCGCTGCCGTCTCGGCCGGGGCATCCGTCGACTGGCCGAAGGCGCCCTTCTTGGCGGGGGCGGCCGCGGCCGGCGCCTTGGCGCGGGCCAGGGTGGGGTTCTGCTGCGTGGCCTGCTGGGCGCGAGCGGTCGCCGCACGCTCGACCTGGCCGCGCTGGTTGCGCACCTCGACCTCGCCGTTGGCCTCTTCGCTCGGAGCCGAGTAGCTGAGTCGCTCGGCGGGGGCGGCGTTGCCGGTGAGGCCCTTGGCCGCCACGATCGGTGCCGTCGCGTTCGCTCCGCCGCCGGTCACCTCGACCTCGAGGTTGAACAGGAAGCCGACGGTCTCCTCGCGGATCTGTCCCATCATCTGCTGGTACAGGGCGAAGCCCTCGCGCTGGTACTCGACGAGCGGGTCGCGCTGCGCCATGGCGCGCAGTCCGATTCCGTCTTTCAGGTAGTCCATCTCGTAGAGGTGGTCGCGCCAGCGGCGGTCGATGACCGACAGCACCACGCGGCGCTCAAGCTCGCGCATGGCGGGCTCGCCGAGCTGGGCGGTGCGCTTCTCGTAGGCGACCTGCGCGTCGGAGAGGATCTCCTTCTTCAGCAGGGCCTCCGTGACCTTGCCGCGTGCGCCGGCCTCGGTCAGCAGCTCGTCGATCGTGATGCCGACCGGGTAGAGGGTCTTGAGCTCGGTCCACAGGGCGTCGAAGTCCCACTCTTCCGAGTGGCCCTCGGCGGTGTGCACCTCGATGACCTCGGTGATGACGTCTTCGAGGAAGTGCTTGACGCGGTCCTGGAGGTCGTCGCCCTCGAGGATGTGCCGGCGGTCGCCGTAGATGGCCTCACGCTGACGGTTGAGAACGTCGTCGTACTTGAGCACGTTCTTGCGGATCTCGGCGTTGCGGCCTTCGACCTGCGACTGGGCGCTGCGGATGGCGCGGCTCACGACCTTGGACTCGATGGCGAGGTCGTCGGGCACGTTGCCGCGGCCCATCAGGGCCTCGGCGGCACCGGAGTTGAACAGACGCATGAGGTCGTCCTGCAGCGACAGGTAGAAACGGCTCTCGCCCGGGTCGCCCTGACGGCCGGAGCGGCCGCGCAGCTGGTTGTCGATGCGGCGGGACTCGTGGCGCTCGGTGCCGAGCACGTAGAGTCCGCCGACGGCGACGACACGCTCGGCCTCCTCGCCTACTTCCTTCTTCACCTCGGCGAATACGGAGTCCCACTCGGCCTCGTACTCGTCGGGGGTGTCGATCGGGCTGAGGCCCTTGTTGTTCATGTGCGCGACGGCGAGGAACTCGGCGTTGCCGCCGAGCATCACGTCGGTGCCTCGACCGGCCATGTTGGTGGCCACGGTCACGGCGCCGAGTCGGCCGGCCTGGGCGATGATGGATGCCTCGCGTGCGTGGTTCTTCGCGTTGAGCACCTCGTGCTTGACGCCGCGCTTGGCGAGCAGCTTGGAGAGCAGCTCGCTCTTCTCGACGCTCGTCGTTCCCACGAGAACCGGCTGGCCGTTCTCGTGACGCCCGACGATGTCGGCGACGACCTGCTCGAACTTCGACTGCTCGTTCTTGTAGATCAGGTCGCTCTGATCCTTGCGCAGCATCGGCTTGTTGGTCGGGATGGGCACAACGCCGAGCTTGTAGGTCGCCATGAACTCGGCGGCCTCGGTCTCTGCGGTACCGGTCATGCCCGACAGCTTCTTGTAGAGGCGGAAGTAGTTCTGCAGGGTCACGGTGGCGAGGGTCTGGTTCTCGGCCTTGACCGCGACACCCTCCTTGGCCTCGATGGCCTGGTGGATGCCCTCGTTGTAGCGACGGCCCATGAGGATGCGGCCGGTGTGCTCGTCGACGATGAGCACCTCGCCGTTCATCACGACGTAGTCCTTGTCCTTCTTGAACAGGGCCTTCGCCTTGATCGAGTTGTTGAGGAAGGAGATGAGAGGGGTGTTCGCCGACTCGTAGAGGTTGTCGATGCCGAGGTAGTCCTCGACCTTCTCGATGCCGGGCTCGAGCACACCGACGGTGCGCTTCTTCTCGTCGACCTCGAAGTCGACCTCGGGGGTGAGCTTGTTGGCGAGGTTCGCGAACTCGGTGAACCAGCGGTTGGCCTCGCCCGAGGCGGGACCCGAGATGATCAGCGGGGTGCGCGCCTCGTCGATGAGGATCGAGTCGACCTCGTCGACGACGGCGTAGAAGTGGCCGCGCTGCACCATGTCCTGCGCCTGCCACGCCATGTTGTCGCGCAGGTAGTCGAAGCCGAACTCGTTGTTCGTGCCGTAGGTGACGTCGGCCATGTACTGCTGGCGGCGCTCCTCCGGGTTCTGGCCGGAGAGGATGACGCCGGTGCTCATGCCGAGGGCGCGGAAGACGCGGCCCATCAGCTCGGACTGGTAGCTCGCGAGGTAGTCGTTGACCGTGATCACGTGCACGCCGCGGCTAGCGATGGCGTTGAGGTAGGCGGGGAGGGTCGCGACGAGGGTCTTGCCCTCGCCGGTCTTCATCTCGGCGATGTTGCCGAGGTGGAGGGCCGCTCCGCCCATCAGCTGAACGTCGAAGTGGCGCATGCCGAGGGTGCGCTTGGCGGCTTCGCGCACGGCGGCGAAGGCCTCGGGCAGCAGGTCGTCGAGCGATTCACCGTTGCCGTAGCGCTCGCGCAGCTCGACGGTCTCGTTCTTGAGCTCCTCGTCGGTCAGCTGGGTGAAATCGTCTTCCAGATGGTTGACGGCTTCTGCGTAGTGCTTGAGGCGGCGAAGGAGTCGACCCTCACCTACGCGAAGTGCGCGTTCGAGAACGTTGGCCACGACTTACTCCAAAAGGTTGTTGAGCGCGGGTCTTTCCGCGCGCGGGCGCACTGTCGCGCCCACCGTTACCGGCTCGTAATGGTAGCAAGCCTACCCAGCCAGACGCTGTGCCCTGTCTGGGTGGGCAGGCTTGCCAACTCATTACGCCGTGGGCGTATCACCGACGCTGTGCGCCAGACGTTCTCAACGCGCTACGACGAGCTTCGCCCCCATCTCGGTCGAGGCGTTGACCTGCTCGGCGTTCTCGTCGAGGCCGATCACTCCGTAGTCCCATCCCTTGCGGCGGTAGACGACGCTCGGCCGATGCGACTCGTCGTCGATGAAGAGGTAGAAGTCGTGCCCGACGAGCTCCATCTGGTAGAGCGCGTCGTCGACCGACATGGGGGTCGCCTCGAAGACCTTCTTGCGGATCACCACGGGGCAGTACGGTTCTTCGACGTCTTCGGCGACGGTATCGGGCTGAACAGCCACGGCCCCCGTGCGCACGTTCTCGAGCACCTGCGGTGCGGCCGGCGTGATGTCGATGACGCTGAATCCATCACTGGATGCTTCACGCAGCGAGACGGGGCGATGCTGGCCCCGGTGGACTTTCTTTCGGTCCTTGGCTTGTCGGATGCGTTCCACGAGTTTCGCCATGGCCAGATCGAAGGCCACGTACTTGTCTGAACCGTCGGACTCCGCACGCACGAGCGGCCCTGGGCCGATGAGGGTGAGCTCTACACGGTCGTCGCCGCTGGCCCCCCTCGTCTCATGGTGGCGGGTGACCTTGATTTCGAATGCAATGGCTTTCTCGGCAAGATTGACAACCTTGTCTGCCTTTTCCAGTGCGTACTCGCGGAAGCGATCCGTAACGCCAACGTTGCGTCCGGTGATGGAAATTTCCATGTGCGACCTCCCAGCCCTAATGGCGCCGCCCTTTTTGTCGGGCAATGAAGCCCGTTTTGTCAGGCGATGAAGTTTGTCCTTTCGCGCCTTTTCGCCAACCGTAGTCCGGTTGCGCAGCAAAGTCACGAACCGGTCACGCTAGTCTCATAAGACGTTCAGAGAACGGACGCCGGGATGCTGCACGCGTTTTCGCGTGTACGCCAGAGTGGCCGCCGCGGCCACTTCTCCCCCGGCCGTGCGCACCGCCCGGGACGCCTCCGCGAGGGTCGAACCGGTCGTGAGGACATCGTCGACGAGCAGGAACCGGCGGCCCTCGAGAGACCGCACCGCGCGCAGGTAGCCGTCGCGGTTGCCCGCTCTCGCGTCGGCGGCGAGCTTCTTCTGCTGGGTCGCCCGACGGGTCGTCGCGAGCTCGCGCACCGCGGGCAGCCCGGCGCGGCGCACGAGCAGCGCGACGGGGTCGTAGCCGCGGCGGCGGTAGGCGGCGCGGCTCGTCGGCACGGGGAGGATCTCGACGCCCGCACCGGCACCGGCCATCGCCGCTGCCAGCGGCACGGCGAGACGCCGGGCGACATCCGTTCTGCCCTGCTCTTTGAACGCGAGGATCGCCTGCCGCACGACCCCGCCGTAGTCGAGGGCGCTCACAACGGGGGTTCCGTCGGGGAGGCGCGTGCGGGTGGGGCTCGGGGCGAGGGCCGCCGTGCAGTCGGCGCAGAGCGAGCGGTCACGGGCGCCGCATCCCGCGCAGTCGACCGGCAGCACCAGCGCCCAGGCGTCGAGCAGGGCGTCGAGCAGCATCCCCCGAGCATCCGCCAACTCCGGCGGGCGGACGGCGGCTCGCCGCGCACCCGTGGACGCCGCCCGCGGCCGGCAGACCGGGGAGGAGTGGCTACTGCTGCACGGCCAGCAGGGTCGCGGTGGTTCCGGTCTGCTGCCAGCTCGTGCCACGCGGCCGGAAGATCTCGCCCTCCTCGGTGAGCACGCGCAACCCGTCGCTGCCGCCGTTGCCGCCGACGATCGTCGCGCCGCCCTCGAGCTGGCCGAGCGCGGTGCTCGGACCGCCGACCTCGAACGTCGTCACCGTGGTCTCGCTGCCCGTGAGCGACAGGGTGGCCACCGTGCGGTTGTCGACCCACGCGGCGCCGACCGGGGTCGACTTGCCCACCTGCAGCGGGAACGGCTCGCCGAGCGCGATCGGCACGCCGTCCTGGCGCACGATGCCGTAGAGGTTGAGCTGCGGGCCGGCGCTCGTCATGAGGTACATGAGCAGGCGCGTGCCGTCGCGGGAGACGGCCATCGAGACGACACCGGCGTCGGCCGGGAGGGTCGACCCGACCACGTGCGGCGCACCGTCGAGTTCGAAGGCGGTGAGCGCCGCCGCGTTCGACGACGGCACCGACCAGACGAACCCCGAGCTGTCTATCGACGGCGCGACCAGACCCGGGCGCGCGTCGACCAACTGCGGCGGGGTCGCGCCCGTGCGCACCACGTACACGCCCTGCGGATTGCGCACCGCCGCCTGCGACTTTCCGCTCGCGAGGGCCACCGCGGTGGGGGCGAGGGCGACGACCTTGTTGCTGAGCTGCGGAATGGGGTTGATGTCGTTGACCGCCGCGAAGCCGAACTCGCCGTCGGCGAGCACGAGCGGCGCGGGCTCCACGGTGGGGTTGGCGACGGCCGCGGCGGCGTCGGTGTCGGGGATCTCGAGCGGGATGCCGCCGACGGTGATCACAACGCTCGACACCACCGCGAGGCTGGTCGAGAGTTGCTGGCGCATACGCTGCCGCTCGACGGTGGTGGTCGACCTCGCCTCGTCGGAGAGGTCGACGGTGGCGACGCCCGCGGTGATCGTGACGAGGCCCTCGCCGAGCTGCGTGCCGGCGGGGAAGGCGGAAACGACGACGCCGTTACTGAGCCACGGCGACTGGCCGGCCAGCAGCGAGCTCACGACCCGGATCGAAGTGCTCGACCGGGTCGGGAACCAGCGCACGTCGGGCACCAGGAAGGCGCCGCTCGGGTCGAAGTAGAACAGCGGGTACTCGCCGAAGACCTGCGGGAAGTTGTTCTGCGACAGCACGATGCCCGGGGGCGCCGAGCTGATGCGCCACTGGTCGTTTTCCTTGACGAAGGTGAACGGCAGGGTCAGGCTCGCCGGGTCGCCCGCGCTGTAGCGGCCGTCGCGGCTGACGCTGGCAGAGGTGGAGAGCGAGTACGACAGCTCGATCTCGGAATCGCGGCGCACCGTGCCCGCCCCCGACCGGATCGTCGTCAGCTCGTCGGGGTCCCATTCCTGAGCGAACTCCTGCGAGAGAAACTCGCGCGCGATCTCGTAGCCCGACTGCGGATTGGTCGCGGCGGCGATGAAGTCGGAGAGGATCTCCTCCTGCGGGGAGTCGACGCGCGGGCCCTTCGGCTCGAAACCGAGGTTCGGGTTGGCCTCGTCGTTGATGACATTGCCCGTGGCGACGCTTCCGCCCGTGGGGATGCCCGCGCAGGCCGAGAGGGCGAGCACGGCGGCCACGGCGAGCGCGACCGTCGCGAAGCGGGGGTGGGGGGTTCGGTCAGACATCGGCGTCCTCCTTCGCGGTCGATTCGACGGGCGGCAGCTCGAGCGGCGACTCGGTGATCACGGTGCCGCGGACGCGCGGCAGGGTGAGCCGGAAGCACGAACCCTCGCCGGGCGCCGACCACACTTCGAGCCAGCCGCCGTGCAGGGCAGCGTCTTCAAGCGAGATCGCCAGACCGAGCCCCGTGCCCCCGGTCGAGCGCTGCCGCGACGGGTCTGCGCGCCAGAACCGGTCGAACACGCGTTCCATCGCCGCGGTCGTCATGCCGATTCCATAGTCGCGCACCGCGATGGCGACCGCGGTGGAGTTGCTGTCGACGTAGACGACGATCGGTCGTCCTTCGCCGTGGTCGATCGCGTTCGCGAGCAGGTTCTGCAGGATGCGGCGGATGCGGCGCGAGTCGACGTCGGCCTCGAAGTAGCCGCCGGGCGCATCCAGCCTCAGCTCGGTGCCCTTCGACTCCGACAGCGTCTGCACCGCGTCGATCGCGTCTTCGACCAGACGCACCAGGTTCGTGGGCTCGACCTCCATGTCGACGGCGCCCGCGTCGTACCGGCTCATCTCGAGAAGGTCGGCGAGCAACAGCTCGAACCGTTGCACCTGGGTGTGCAGCAGCTCGGTCGTGCGCGCCGTGGCCGCGGGGAAGGTGTCGCGCTGGTCGTAGAGCACGTCGCCGGCGAGCCGGATGGTGGTCAGGGGCGTGCGCAGCTCGTGCGAGACGTCGGAGACGAAACGCTGCTGCACCTGCGAGAGCGCGGCGAGCTTGGTGATTTGCTTCTGCAGGCTCTCGGCCATTCCGTTGAACGACCGGGCGAGGGTCGCGATGACGTCTTCGCCGCGCTCGGGGATGCGCACCTCGAGCTGGCCAGCGGCGAGCTTCTCGCTCGTCTCCGCGGCGAGGCGCACGGGCGCGACGATCAGCCGCACCACCGTGAACGTGACGGCGCCGATGAGCACCACGAGGGTGGAGAGCCCGAGCCAGAGCGTGCCCTGCACGAACGACAGCACCTGCTGGGTGTCGCTCAGGTTGTAGACCAGGTAGAGCTCGTACTGGCCGGAGGTCGGGACATCGAGCAGGGAACCGACGACGATTCCGGGATCGACTCCTCCGTCGTCGCGTTCGAGCGAGACCGACTGCCAGTACTGCATGCGGTCGCTCGACTGCTCGACGCTCTCGCGCAGTTCGGGCGAGATGGTGGCGTCGGCGTCGAGGCCGCGGGTGGTGAGGTCGACGGGGATGCGCGGGCCCGACTGGCCGGGGGCGCGCAGGATGGCGATCTCGGTGCCGGCCGGGGTGAGGGAGGCCTGGATCGCCGCGTTGGATGCGGCGTTCATGACGGTCTCGAGGTCGAGGGTCGACGACTGCTGGGCGGCGTCGAAGCGCACCTGGGCGGCGATGTTCGACCGCTCGGCCGCGGCGAGCGCGTCGTTCAGCCGGGAGTCGAAGAGGTTGTTGCTGATGCTGTACGACATCACGAGTCCGATGACACCCACCGCGACGGTGCACAGCGCGACGGAGATGGCGACCGTTCGCCACTGCAGCGACGACCGCCAGAGCCGCTCGAGGCGCAGCAGCCACGCGCGCCAGGTGAGGTAACGCATGGCTAGCCGGGGCTGCCGGCGCGGTAACCCACCCCGCGCACGGTCATTACGATCCTCGGGTTGTCCGGGTCGAGCTCGACCTTGGCGCGGAGGCGCTGCACGTGCACGTTGACTAGGCGGGTGTCTGCCTTGTAGTGGTAGCCCCACACCTGCTCGAGCAGCATCTCGCGGGTGAACACCTGCTGCGGTTTGAGTGCGAGGGCGAGCAGCAGCTCGAACTCGAGGGGGGTCAGGTTGATCTTGTCGCTGCCGCGCAGCACCTCGTGGCCGGCGACGTCGAGAACGAGGTCGCCGACGGCGAGCGTGCCCGTCGGCGTCTCGGGGCTGGGACGCAGGCGGGTGCGGATGCGTGCGACCAGTTCCTTGGGATTGAACGGCTTGACGACGTAGTCGTCGGCTCCGCTCTCGAGTCCCTTCACGACGTCCGAGGTATCGCTCTTGGCGGTCAGCATGATGATGGGGACGCCGGATTCCTCGCGGATCTGCGCGCACACCTCGATACCGTCCATGCCGGGGAGCATGAGGTCGAGCAGCACGAGGTCGGGAGTCACGCTGTGGAATGCGTCGAGAGCACCGGAGCCGTCTGCGCAGAACGAGATCTCGAAACCTTCGGCGCGCAAGACGATGCCGATCATCTCCGCAAGAGCGGTGTCATCGTCGACTACTAGAATTTTGGCGTTCATAGCCCTCTACCGTTTGTGGCCCAGCTTTCGGGTAAAAGCGGGAGCTTTCGCACAAGAGTAGCCGAGTGTGTGAGCATAAATAGCGCACTCGCACTCGAGGCGCAGAAGGAAGAGGCACTTCACAGTGACCGACGACAACGTGTGGCAGCCGCCGAGCGGCCCGCCCGCGCCTCCTCCCGTGCCCACGGGGCCCGGCGCCTTCCCCCCTCCCTCGTCGGCATTTCCGCCACCGGCTCCCGGTTTCGGCCAGCAGCAAGGCTTCGGCCCCGGCGCGCAGACCGGCCCCGCACAGCAGCCCGGCTGGACTCCCCCGCCCAAGCCCGGTCTCATCCCGCTGCGCCCCCTCGGCTTCGGCACCCTGCTGGGGGCGTCGTTCCAGGTGATCCGGCGCAACCCGCGCCCCACATTCGGCATCGCCCTGCTGCTCAACGGCGTTGTGATCGTGCTCTTCGTCGGCATCATCGCCGGCGTGGCCACCTGGGCGTTCTCCCGCGTCGGCTCCGCCGCCCTCGAGAACTCCGACGAGATCACGGCGGGCGCGATCGGCGCCGGTGTGCTCGCCGCCCTCATCCCCATCGTGCTCTCGGTGCTCGTCGGCGCGGTGCTTCAGGGCATCATCGCGCTCGAGGTGTCGCGGGCGACGCTCGGCGAGAAGCTCACCACCCGCTCGCTGTGGCGTCTCGCCCGCGGCCGGATCGGCGCGCTCATCGGCTGGTCGGCCGCCGTCACCGGGGCCGTCACGGTGGCGATCATCGTCATCAGCCTCGTGATCACGCTCATCATCGCCTTCGGCGGAGATGCCGGGCTCGTGGTCGGTGTCATCCTCGCCATCCTCGCGGCGCTCTGCGCCGTCGTCGTCTGGTTCTGGCTCGCCACCAAGCTGTCGCTCATCCCGAGCGTGCTGATGCTCGAGCGGCTGACGCTGCGCCAGGCCATCGTTCGGTCGTGGCGGCTCACCACCGGCATGGGCTACTTCTGGAAGATCCTCGGAACCCAGCTGCTCGTCAACTTCATCGTGCAGACCGCGGCCCAGGTCGTCACCTTCCCGCTCTCGATCGCCAGCGGAATCGGCGGCGCGCTCGTGAATCCGAACGGAGACATCAGCGCCGGCATCGCGGTCATCGCCGTCACCTACGTGCTGACCGGCATCGTCAGCCTCGTGTTCTCGGCCCTAGCGTCGGTGACGCAGGCGTCGGTCACCGCGCTGCTCTACATCGACACCCGCATGCGCAAAGAGGGGCTCGACCTCGAGCTGGCCCGCTTCGTCGAGGCTCGGCAGACCGGCCAGAACGGCGTCGGCAACCCCTACATCGTGGAGGCGGCCTCCGGGTCGCAGGTCATCCCGCCCACAAACGACTCCCCCTGGTCGTGATCGCGGTCGTGAGCGGGTGGGCGGGCGCGATATCCGCGTTCGTCCCCGTCGACCCCGACGCCGACGAGGCGCGGCGCCTGCTGCTCGACGAGCTCTCCAAGGCGGAGTACCGCGAGGCCCAGCCGACCTGGTTCGACCGGCTCGCCGCCGCCATCGGCGACTGGCTGCAATCGCTCACCGTCGGTTCGGCAGGCGGACCGCCGGGCATCGGAGTCCTCATCGTGATCCTCGTCGTCGTGGTGGCCCTCGTGGTGGCCTTCCTCGTCTTCGGCCTCCCCCGGCTGGCGACCAGGAGCCGGGACTCGGGAAGCCTCTTCGGCGACGACGACGCCCGAGACGCGGCGACCATCCGCCGCGCGGCCGAGTCGGCGGCGAGCGGCGGCGACTTCGCGCTCGCGATCACCGAGATGTTTCGCGCGACCGCCCGCGGCCTGGCCGAGCGCACCGTGCTGACCACCTCCCCCGGGACGACGGCCCACGACTTCGCCCAGCGCGCCGCCACGGCCTTCCCGGCGTTCGTCGGTCCGCTCGGCGACGCCGCGGCCTCGTTCGACCAGGTGCGGTACCTCGGCCGCGAGGGCACCCGTGCCCAGTACGACGCGATCGCCGCGCTCGAACGGGGGCTCCGCGAGGAGAAGCCCGTTCTCGAGACGGTGGGCGCATGACCGCGACGCTCGGCGAGCAGCGGGTGCTCACCGCCCGCCCCGGCACGGCCCTGCGCCGGTCGGTGTTCTGGATCGCCGCGGCCGTCTTCGCCCTGATCGTGAGCCTGATCGGAATCCTCGTCGGCGGCTCCCTCTCGTCGAGCGACCCGCTCGACGCCTCCAACCCCGGTCCGGCCGGCGCCAAGGCACTCGTCGAGGTCCTGCGCCAGCAGGGCGTGACGGTCGAGGTCACGTCGAGCCTCGCCGCGACCGAGAAGGCCGTCCCCGACCCGGCGTCGACGACGCTGTTCTACTTCGACCCCGACGCGATTCTCGACACCGGACAACGCACGAGCGCATTCGCCCTCGCCGACACGGTTGTGGCGATGAACCCCACCTTCGACCAGCTCGCCGACCTCGCCCCCGACGTCGCGCAGGCGGGCGCCGTCGAGGGCGGTGCAGCAGCGAGCTGCGACCTGCGCGCCGCCTCGAACGCCGACTCGATCACGAGCGACGGATTCGCATTCCGCTACATCGGCACCGCCGAGGGCGTCGTGCAGTGCTTCGACAACGGCGACGACGCGTACTCGCTCGTGCGGGTGCCCGACGGCGAGCGCACCGTGAGCGTCGTCGGCGCGACGGCCGCTCTCAGCAACGACTTCGTGGCCGACCGCGGAAACGCCGCCTTCGGGCTCGCCCTGCTCGGCGAGAACCCGACTCTGGTCTGGTACATCCCCACCGTCGCCGACCTGACGACTGAGGCCCCGCCGACACTGGGCGAGCTGAGCCCCGGCTGGGTGCTGCCCGCCACCGCGCTGGTGCTGCTCACCGCCCTCGCCGCCGCCGTGTGGCGGGGTCGCAGGTTCGGGCCGCTCGTCATCGAGAACCTCCCGGTCACCGTGCGGGCCAACGAGACGATGCAGGGCCGCGCCCGCCTGTACGAGAAGTCGTCGGCCCGACTGCGGGCGATCGACTCCCTGCGCATCGGCGCCGTGCAGAGGATCGCCGCGCTGTGCGGGCTGCCCCGCGTCGCGACGGTCGACGACGTGATCGCCTCGGCGGCCGCCGTGACCCGCATCGACCCGCGTGAGGTGCGTCGTGTGCTCCTCGCCCAGGCACCCGTCTCCGACCGCGACCTGGTGCGGCTGTCAGACGATCTGCTCACGCTCGAACGTTCCGTCGCGACATCCGTCACCCCCACCTGAAGCCAGCCCGCCCGATGAAAGAGAGCACCGCCCGCATGCAGGAAGCACCAACGCAACAGATGTCAGACACCGAGCTGCGCGCCGCATTCGCCCGGGTGCGCGACGAGGTCGGCAAGTCGGTCGTCGGGCAGGACGCTGCCGTGACGGGTCTGATGATCGCCCTCCTCGCCGGCGGACACGTTCTGCTCGAGGGAGTGCCGGGCGTCGCGAAGACCCTGCTGGTGCGCACCCTCAGCCACACTCTCAAACTCGACACCAAGCGGGTGCAGTTCACCCCCGACCTCATGCCCGGCGACGTCACCGGCTCGCTCGTCTACGACGCGAAGGCCGGCGAGTTCGAGTTTCGCAACGGCCCGGTGTTCACGAACATCATGCTCGCCGACGAGATCAACCGCACACCCCCGAAGACCCAGTCGGCGCTGCTCGAGGCGATGGAAGAGCGTCAGGTCTCGGTCGACGGCCTCAGCCGCAAGCTGCCCGTGCCGTTTATGGTCGCCGCCACGATGAACCCGATCGAGTACGAGGGCACCTACACGCTGCCCGAGGCGCAGCTCGACCGCTTTATGCTCAAGCTCGTGCTCGACCTGCCCGACCGCGACACCGAGGTCGAGGTGATGCGCCGGCACGCCGCCGGGTTCAACCCGCGCGACCTCTCCGCCGCGGGCGTCACCGCGGTGCTCGACTCCGGGCAGCTCGCCCAGGCGCAGGCCGCGGCCGCATCCGTCGGCGCGTCGGCCGACGTCATCGGCTACGCCGTCGACCTCGCCCGCGCCACCCGGCAGAGCCCCTCGGTGAAGCTCGGCGTGAGCCCGCGCGGAACCACCGCCCTGCTCTCGGCGGCAAAGGCCTGGGCCTGGCTCACCGGCTTCGACTCGATCACCCCCGACCACGTGCAGGCGATGGCGCTCCCCGTGATGCGGCACCGGCTGCAGCTGCGGCCCGAGGCCGAGCTCGAGGGTGTGTCGTCCGACGCGATCCTGCGCTCGATCATGCAGCAGGTGCAGGTGCCGATCTGATGCACTCACCCGCCACGACGTCGAAAACCGGGCCACATGGCCATTAGCGGCAGATTCGTGATCCTGATCGCGCTCGGCATCGTGCCGGTCGTGGTCTTCGCCGACCCTGCCGCCCTCGTGGTGTGGCTCGTGTTCTGCGCGCTGCTCGCCGGGCTCGACCTCGTGCTCGCGGCGTCGCCCCGCCGCATCCGCCTCGACCGTGTGCTGCCGGGCCCGGTGCGGCTGGGCGAGCGCGTCGAGACCACGCTGTTCCTCACCAACGAGAGCGGGCGGCGGATGCGCGCCGTCGTGCGCGACGGCTGGCCGCCCTCCGCGTCGGCCACCCCCGCACGCCAACGCGTCTCGGTGCCGTCGGCCGAACGGCGGTCGATCGTCACCGCGCTCACCCCGTTCCGTCGCGGAGAGCGACGCGCGGCCCACGTGACGCTGCGCTCGTTCGGCCCGCTCGGGCTGCTCGCCCGGCAGGCGTCGATCGTGGTCCCCGGCGCGATCACCGTGCTGCCGCCGTTCAACTCGCGCAAGCACCTGCCCTCGCGGCTGGCCCGGCTGCGTGAGCTCGACGGGGCGACGAGCGTGATGGTGCGCGGCCAGGGAACCGAGTTCGACAGCCTGCGCGACTACGTGCGCGGCGACGACGTGCGCTCGATCGACTGGCGCGCCACCGCCCGCCACGGCGACCTCTCCGCGGGAACGGGCCGCGGCCTCGTCGTGCGCACGTGGCGCCCCGAGCGCGACCGACGCGTGGTGATCGTCGTCGACAGCGGACGCACCTCGGCCGCGCGCATCGACAACGAGCCACGCATCGACACCGCGTTCGAGTCGGCGCTGCTGCTCGCCGCCCTCGCCAGCCGTGCGGGCGACCGCGTCGACCTCGTCGTGTTCGACCGCCGGGTGCGCGGCCGGGTGCAGGGTGCGAGCGGCGCCGACCTGCTGAACCGCATGGTCACGACGATGGCGCCGATCGAGCCGGAGCTCATCGAGATGGACTGGAGCGCCGTTCCCGGCCTCGTGCGCTCAGTCACGTCGCAGCGCGCCCTCGTGGTGCTCGCCACCTCGATCGACGCCCCCGGCGCCTCGCGCGGGCTGCTCACGGTGCTTCCGCAGCTCACCCGCCGGCACACCGTGCTCGTGTCGAGCGTCGTCGACCCGACCGTGATCGAGGCCACCCACGAGCGCGGCGACCGCGCGGAGGTGTACCGCGCGGCGGCGGGCGAACGGGCCCTGCTCGACATGGCACGGGTGTCGGCCGCCATCCGCCAGCTCGGTGCCGAAGTCGTCACGGGGGCGCCCGCCGACCTGCCGCCCGCCCTCGCCGACCGCTACATCGCGCTCAAGGCCGCCGGCCGCCTCTAGCCGCGCCCGCCGGCGCCCGCACTCAACCAAGCCCGTCGTCAACCGCGCCCGTGGTAACCAAAACGAAGGACTTACCGCCCGTACACCCCTGTGAACAGTCGTTCACGGGCCGTTTGGCGCGGTAAGTCCTTCGTTTTGGGTGGGGCGGGGTTACTCGGCTACGCCCACGAACTCGGCGGCCTCGTTCGCGGTCTCGCCGGGGGTGGCGAGGTTCGAGCGCAGCGCGGCGCCGAGGACGGCGTCGACGTTCGTCCAGTACTGGATGGCGCGCTCGCGGATCTCGGGCACGGTGGTTCCGCCGACGGCTCCGGTGATCGTCTCGAGGAACCGGGCCTTGGCCGCGTCGTCGTAGACCTCGCGGTAGAGCGTTCCGGCCTGGCCGAAGTCGGAGTCCTCGGCGTGCAGGGTGGCCGCCGAGCGCACGAGCTCGCCGTCGGACTCCCAGCTGCCCGCGCCGGCGATCGCCGGGTCGGCCACGGGGCCGCCGAAGGAGTTCGGCGCGTAGACGGGGGCGGAGGCGGGCTTGAAGCCGTGTCGGGCCGCGCCGTCCTGCGAGTAGTTGTGCACCGGTGACTTCGGCGCGTTCACCGGAAGCTCGTTGTAGTTCGTCCCGACACGGTAGCGCTGCGCGTCCGGGTAGGAGAACACCCGGGCCATCAGCATCTTGTCGGGGCTGATGTCGATGCCGGGAACCGTGTTGGCCGGCGAGAACGCCGCCTGCTCGATCTCGGCGAAGAAGTTCTCCGGGTTGCGGTTCAGGGTGTGCGTGCCGACCTTGATGAGCGGGTAGTCGGCGTGCGGCCAGACCTTGGTCAGGTCGAACGGGTTGAACCGGTAGCCCTTCGCGTCGGCATAGGGCATGACCTGCACGTGCACGTCCCACGAGGGGAAGTCGCCCGCGGCGATGGCCTCGTAGAGGTCGCGGCGGTAGTAGTCGGCGTCGGCACCGGCGATCTCCTGCGCCTCGGCGCCGCCCATCTCGATGTTGCCCTGGTTCGACGTGAAGTGGTACTTCACCCAGAAGCGCTCGCCCGCGGCGTTGATCCACTGGTAGGTGTGCGAGCCGAAACCGGGCATCTCGCGCCACGAGCGCGGCAGGCCGCGGTCGCCCATGAGGTAGGTGACCTGGTGTGCGCTCTCGGGCGAGAGGGTCCAGAAGTCCCACTGCATGTCGGCGTCGCGCAGGCCGGAGCCGGGAAGGCGCTTCTGCGAATGGATGAAGTCGGGAAACTTGATCCCGTCGCGGATGAAGAACACCGGGGTGTTGTTTCCGACGATGTCGTAGTTGCCCTCGCTCGTGTAGAACTTCACCGAGAAGCCGCGCACGTCGCGCCACGTGTCGGGAGAGCCCTGCTCGCCCGCGACGCTGGAGAAGCGCTGCAGCGTCGAGGTGGTCGCCCCGGGCTGGAACACGGCCGCGCGCGTGTAGGCGGAGACGTCTCCGGTCACCACGAACTCGCCGTGGGCGCCGCCGCCCTTGGCGTGCACGATGCGCTCCGGGATGCGCTCGCGGTTGAACTGGGCCAGCTTCTCGACGAGATAGCGGTCGTGCAGGGCGGTCGCGCCGTCGTTGCCCGCGGTGAGGGAATGGGCGTCGCTCGGGACTGCGGAACCGGTCTGGCTCGTCGTGTACTGGTCAGTCATGGATCTCCTTAGGTGTTGCGGGCGGTGTGTCGTGCGGCAGGGGGGCACTGAGCTGGCAATCAGCGCAGAGACCCCAGAAAGTCACTTCGGCGGTCGCGAGGGCGAATCCCGCGGTGTCGGAGGGGGTGAGGCACGGGGCGTGGCCGACGACGCAGTCGACGTCGGCGACGGTGCCGCACGAGGTGCAGACGATGTGGTGGTGGTTGTCGCCCACACGGCGCTCGTAGCGCGCGGCGGAGTTCGCGGGCTCGATCTTTCGCAGCAGACCCGCGGACGTGAGGTCGGCGAGCACGTTGTGCACCGACTGGATGCTGGTGGTCGCGTCGGCCGCGACGAGCAGGCGGTGCAGGGCGACGGCGTCGCTGTGCGGCGCGCTGTCGAGGGCCGAGAGCAGGGCGACCCTCCCCGCGGTGACCCGCAGACCGGCGGTGCGGAGTTCGGGTTCGAAGCTCGTCGGCATCCGCCCACCGTAGCCGTTATCGTGAACGACTAAAAATAAGGGCACCCTTCGGTCAGCCGGCGATGAGCCTCTTCGCGCCGCCCTCGAACTCGTCGAGGTCGCCCGTCTCGCCCGCGCGGAAGGCGCGTCTGCCCTGGATCCACTGGTAGGCGAGGAAGGCGGCGAGCGCGATCGTGCCGATTCCGATCTTGACCGCCCACGGCCAGTCCTGGCGGGTGACGTTGCCCTCGATCAGCCCCGAGACGAGCAGCGACAGGATGAGGCCGATCGCCACGGTGAACAGCGCGCGGCCGTCTTCGGCGAGCGCCTGGCCGCGGGTGCGGGCTCCGGGCGCCATCCACGACCAGGCGATGCGGATGCCCGCGGCGCCGGCGACGAAGATCGAATACAGCTCGAGCTGGCCGTGCGGGGCGATGTAGAGGAAGAACACGTCGAGGCGGTCGTGGCTCTCCATCACGGCGGCGGTGAGGCCGAGCTGCTGCGCGTTGGTGAACATCAGGTAGGGGGCGTAGAAGCCCACGATGCCGAACGCGACGCTCTGGGCGGCGATCCACGCGTTGTTCGTCCACACCTGCGCGGCGAACGAGCCCTCGGCGTAGTTCGAGTAGTAGTTGACGAAGTCCTCCTTCGCATACTGCTCGAGCTGGCTGGTGTCGCCCATGGTGGCGAGAACCTGCGGGTTCGACATCGCCCACAGCGCGTAGAGGGTGCCGATGCAGAGGCTTGCCACCGTGACGGCGAGGCTGAGCCAGCGGATGCGGTACAGCGCCGCCGGCAGCTGCAGCACGAAGAAGCGTGCCAGCTGGGCGAGCACGTTGCTCGACGTGCCCGTGAACCGCTGCCGCGCGGCCGACAGGTGCAGCGAGAGGCGGTCGCCCTGCGCCGACTGCCCCGTGGTGGTCTTGATCGCCGAGAGCTGGGTCGCTCCCGACTGGTAGCGGTCGATCAGCTCGTCGGCCTCTGCGCCCGTGAAACGGTGCTTTCGGCCCAATTGGGCGAGGCGATCCCATTCTTCGCGGTGAGCGGCGGCGTAGGCGTCGAGGTCCATCTGCTTAAATGATGACATGCCGCGCCCTCCCGCGAACGACCAGTCTTCCCGCGCGTCGTCGCGCGCGGCCTCCCCCACGACGTCGCTGCCCGAGTCCTCCGTCGAGTTCGACGACACGATCGTCACCGGCGAGGCCGTGGCGCTCGACCTGCACACCGCGAGTTTCATCCTGCGCGCGGCGGGGGCCATGATCGACTGGCTCGCCTACTTCGGGGTCTACGTGGTCGGCATCCTGTTTCTGCTGCCCGTGCTCATCGACAGCCTGCAGCTCGACGACGCCCTCGTCGCTGCTGTGGCCATCGCCCTGCTCGTGGTCGCGATCGTCGTGGCGCCGATCACCGTCGAGCTGCTCTCCCACGGCAAGTCGCTCGGCAAGCTCGCGATCGGCGCGCGCATCGTGCGCGACGACGGCGGGGCGATCGGGTTTCGGCACGCGTTCATCCGCGCGCTGACCGGTGTGCTCGAGATCTACCTGACCTTCGGCGGCATCGCGATCGCGGTATCGCTGCTCAACTCGCGGTCGAAGCGTCTCGGCGACCTGCTCGCGGGAACCTACAGCCAGTACGAGCGGGTGTCACGCGTCGACAAGCCGGTGTACGGCGTGCCCGTGCAGCTCGCCCAGTGGTCGCTGACCGCCGATGTGGCGCGGATGCCCGACCGGCTCTCGCGCCGCATCAGCCAGTACCTGGCCCAGGCCGGGCAGCTGACCCCCGAGACGCGTGTGCGCGTCGCGCGCGACCTCGCGATCGAGGTGTCGCCGTACGTGTCGCCGCTGCCGCCGGTCGACCCAGAGCTGTTTCTCGCCGGCGTCGCCGCGGTGCGCAGGGAGCGGGACTTCACCGCGCTGCAGCTCGAGGCGCGCGGTCGCGAACGGCTCGCGCCCGTGCTGACCGGGCTGCCGAACGGCTTCCCCGAGCGGTGAGTGCCGCGCGGCCGCCCCGGTCGCATCCGCGCCCCGTCGCACGGCGCCCCGCGTCGCACGGCGCCCCGTCGCACGGTGCCCCGCGTCTCACGGCGCCCCGCGTCTCACGGCGCCCGCCCGCCGGCGCGGGTGTCCCAAAACGAAGGAGTTCCGCCCGCTCACCGGTGCGAAACACTGTTTCGGGGCCGTATGCGGGCGGAACTCCTTCGTTTTCGTGGGGGTTAGTAGCGGTAGTGGTCGACCTTGTAGGGGCCGTCGACCGGCACGCCGATGTAGGCGGCCTGCGCGGCGGTGAGGGTCGTGAGCTTCACACCGAGCGCGTCGAGGTGCAGGCGCGCGACCTTCTCGTCGAGGTGCTTCGGCAGCACGTGCACGTCGACGCCGTAGTTCTCGCCGCTCACCCACAGCTCGATCTGTGCGAGCACCTGGTTGGTGAACGAGGCGCTCATAACGAACGACGGATGCCCTGTGGCATTGCCCAGGTTCATCAGACGTCCCTCGCTCAATACCAAGACGCTTCGGCCGGTGGGCAGCCGCCACTCGTGCACCTGCGGCTTGATCTCGATCTTCTCGGTGCCGGCGAGCTTCTCGAGCCCGGCGATGTCGATCTCGTTGTCGAAGTGGCCGACGTTCGAGACGATCGCGAGGTGCTTCATGCCGAGGATGTGGTCGACGGTGATGACGTTCTCGTTGCCTGTTCCGGTGACGAAGATGTCGACCTGGTCGAGCACGCTCTCGATCGTGGTGACCTGGAAGCCGTCCATCGCGGCCTGCAGGGCGTTGATCGGGTCGACCTCGGAGACGATGACGCGCGCCCCCTGGCCCTTGAGCGCCTCGGCGGCGCCCTTGCCGACGTCGCCATAGCCGACGACGAAGACGACCTTGCCGCCGATGAGCACGTCGGTGGCGCGGTTGAGGCCGTCGGGGAGGGAGTGGCGGATGCCGTACTTGTTGTCGAACTTGCTCTTGGTGACCGAGTCGTTCACATTGATCGCGGCGAACTGCAGCTCGCCCTTCTGCGCGAGCTCGTAGAGGCGGTGCACACCGGTCGTGGTCTCCTCGGTGACGCCCTTGATTCCGGCGGCGATCTTCGTCCAGCGGTCGCTGCTCTCGGCGAGCGAGCTGCGCAGGGTGTCGAGGATGACGGTCCATTCGTGGGAGTCGTCGTCCGTGGCATCCGGAACCGCGCCCGCGAGCTCGAATTCGCGGCCCTTGTGCACGAGGATCGTGGCGTCGCCGCCGTCGTCGAGGATCATGTTCGGGCCGTCCCACTGCTCGCCGGCGGCTGCGGCTTCGGCGCTCCAGTCGAAGATCTGGCTCGTGCACCACCAGTATTCCTCGAGGGTCTCGCCCTTCCACGCGAACACCGGAACGCCGGCGGGGTTCTCGACGGTGCCGTTCGGCCCGACCGCGACTGCCGCGGCGGCCTCGTTCTGGGTGGAGAAGATGTTGCAGCTGGCCCAGCGCACCTGCGCGCCGAGGGCGACGAGGGTCTCGATGAGCACACCGGTCTGCACGGTCATGTGCAGGCTGCCGGCGATGCGGGCCCCCTTGAGCGGCTGGCTCGCGCCGAACTCCTCGCGGAGGGCCATAAGGCCGGGCATCTCGTTCTCGGCGAGACGGAACTGGTGGCGACCGGCCTCGGCGAGGCTGAGGTCGGCGACCTTGAAGGGCAGGGCGGTGTGTGCGGGCGCGATCGACATTGCACCATTCTCGCACCCAGGACGCCCCACAGCAGCCGAGCCCACAGTCTGCCCCGACCCAAAACGAAGGAGTTCCGCGGGCTACGGGTGCGCAGAACCCGGTTCGGGCGGGTTAGCGGCGCGATTCTCCTTCGTTCTGGGAGAAAACGACTTCGGTGGCGGTGCGGGACCGACCGGGTGCCGACCGGGTGCCGACCGAGGGCCGCCCGCGAGACGGGTGACGGGTGACCGGCGGCGGGCCTACTCGCGGATGAGGGCCAGGACGGAGTCGCGCACGGTCTCCATCTGGGCCTGGGTGCCGGCCTCGACGTTGAGGCGCAGCAGCGGCTCGGTGTTGGAGGGGCGCACGTTGAACCACCAGAACGGCTCGTCGGTTCCGGTGACGGTGAGGCCGTCGAGCTCGTCGAACTCGCCGATGTTCGCGTACGCGGTCACGATGCGGTCGTAGGCCGCCGGCACGTCGGTCACGGTCGAGTTGATCTCGCCGCTGAGGAAGTAGGGGTCGTACTGCGCCGCGAACGCGCTGAGCGGCGCGTCCTGATAGCCGAACTCCGCGAGCAGGTGCATCGCCGCGAGCATGCCGTTGTCGGCGCCCCAGAAGTCGCGGAAGTAGTAGTGCGCCGAGTGCTCGCCGCCGAAGATGGCGCCGGTCGCCTTCATCTGGTCCTTGATGAGGGAGTGGCCGACGTTGGTGCGGATCGCCGTGGCCCCGGCCGCCTCGATGGTCTCGGGCACGATGAGCGACGTGATGAGGTTGTGCAGGACGACGATGTCGAGGTCGGGTTCGAGCGCCCGCACGCGGGTGATCTCGCGCAACGCCACGATCGCGGCGACGGCCGACGGCGTCACGGGGTTGCCGAGCTCGTCGACGACGAAGCAGCGGTCGGCGTCGCCGTCGAAGGCGAGGCCGAGGTCGGCGCCGTGCTCGACGACGGCCTTCTGCAGGTCGACGATGTTGGCCGGCTCGAGCGGGTTGGCCTCGTGGTTGGGGAACGTGCCGTCGAGTTCGAAGTACATCGGGATGATCTCGATCGGCAGCGCCTCGAGCCCGGCAGCGGTGGAGAGCACCGCGGGAACGGTCAGCCCGCCCATGCCGTTTCCGGCGTCGACGACGACGCGGATGGGGCGGATGCCACGCAGGTCGACGAGCTGGCGCAGGTACGCCGCGTAGTCGGCGAGCACGTCGGTCTCGCGGAAGGTTCCGGGGGCGTCGACGGCGGGGATCCCGTCGGCGAGGAAGGCGGCGGCGCGGTCGCGGATGGCGGCGAGTCCGGTGTTCAAGCTGATCCCCTGGGCGCCGGCGCGGCTGAACTTGATGCCATTGTAGGTGGCGGGGTTGTGCGACGCGGTGAACATCGCGGCGGGGGCGTTCAACGATCCGGAGGCGAAGTAGGTCTCGTCGGTGGAGCACAGGCCGATGGAGACGACGTTGGCGCCGCGGGCCTGGGCGCCGCGGGCGAACGCCGTCGCGAACTCGGGCGACGAGTCGCGCATGTCGTGGCCGACGACGACCTCGGAACCGGCCGCGCCGATCTCGTCGACGAATCCGGCGGCGAGGGCTGCGACGACCTCGCTCGTGAGCTGCGTGCCGACGAGGCCCCGCACGTCGTAGGTCTTCACGAACTGGGTGAGGTCGATCGGGGAAGAATTCACGTCCCCAAAACTACATGACGAATAACCTGCCAGCCCTGAGGCACGGACAGGCGCTCGGCATGGCCGGCGCAGAGGTCGTAGCTGTGCGGCTCGGGCTTCTGGCTGAGCGGGCCGAGGACGGCCATGGAATCGGCGTACACGTAGGTAAGGGTCGCCACTGCATCCAGGTTGCAGGCCACTTTGCTGCACGGTCTACCGCTCATCGTGCCCCCAGCCTAGAACCACGCGACGACATTCGCGTATCCCGTGGCGGCAATACACTGGACAGATGGTCAGATCGCGAAGGAGCAGCATCCCCGCCTCGGCGCGCGGTCGTTCCCGCGACCGTCACGGGCGTGGCATCCGCGCCGCCGTCACCGGGCCGCACCTTCCCTCGCTGCGCAGCCGCGCGGACATCTTCGACATGACCATCGCCTCGACCGCCGAGTACCTCAAAGAGGTCTGGCCGAGCGAGCTCGCGAACGTGGTTTTCGAGGTCGCGGCGATGCCCGCCGAGCTCGGCACCTCCCCCGGCGTCGACCGCTGGCGCGTGTTTCCGAACGAACACCGGGTGGTGCTCTACCGGTTGCCGATCGAACGCCTGTCGCACCTGCACCGCCACGACGAGCTGCACCGCCGGATGATGATCGAGACGTGCGTGTTCCGTGCGGTCGCCGAGCTGCTCGGCAAAGACCCCTGGGACCTCGCGCCCGACCGGTACCGCAACCACTGAGCGGCCAGGCCCGGGCGCCGAGACGCTACGGGAAGACGGTGATCGTTCCCGCGTTGAGCGCCGGGGGCTGAACGCCGTAGCCGGCGATCTGCGCCGCGCCCGAGAAGCTCACCGAGGCGTAGAGGCTGTCGAAGTCGTCGAGCCGGTACGTCGACCCGGCGGTCACCGAGGTCTCGGCCGACCCCTCGGCCGGCACCGTCACCGACACCTCGTCGCCGTCGATCTCAGTCACGGTGACGACCGCTTCTTCGTCGGTGGGGTTGTAGAAGTGCACCCGGGGCTGGGGCCCGGGCGCGATGGTCACGAGCGCGGTGTCCTCGAGCATCTCCACGCCGGATAGCCAGGCGAAGTCGCTCGGGCCTCCCGAGGGTGTGCCGGCCTCGTCGAGCACCGGTGCCGCGACCGTCGAGACGCGCACGCTCGCGACGACGGGCTGCGACGTCGTGACGCGCACGGCGTAGGTGCCGTCGACGAGTCCGTCGATGGGCAGGTCCTGCGCGGTGCCGGGGTCGAGCTCGATCGAGAACGACGCGCCGGTGGGTGTTCCGTCGTCGTTGACGACGCTGACCTCCGCGGTCGTCTCCTCCTCGCCGGGCACGAACACCCGCACGACGGTGGCGAGGTCGCCGAAGCTCGCCTCGCCGAGCCGGGCGGCCAGCTCGCCGGCGCCGGCGACGACGATGCCGGGGATGATCTGGGTCAGCGCGGGGGTCGCCGCGCGGCCGACGATGTCGACGCCGCCCGGTTCGAGCCCTCGCACGGTGGCCTGCTGCAGGTTGGCGACGATCTGGCCTCCGCGGCTGACAACGTGCACAACGGGAGATTCGACGTCGGGGGCGAACCCGGCGAGCGAGAGCACCCGCTGGCCGTGCGGCTGCACGACGATGCCGGTGGCGCCCGGCGCCGACACCTTTCCGAGCTCGGAGCCGATGCCGAGCGAGACCGTGGAGATCGTGTCGCTCGGGTTCGCGAGAGTCACGAGCGTGGTGCGCCCGACCGACGTCGCGCCGCCCACGAGCCAGGTCTCGGTGGAGACCCCGGCGCAGTCGGTGGCCGCGAGGCCGCCGAACTCCGCGGAGTCGGTGCTCTGCGACTGGGCGCCGGAGACGAGCGGGCCGTCGTCGGACGAGGAGGAGCCGTCGGAGCTGCCCGCGGGCGAGCTGATCAGCAGTGGTGCGCTCGAGCTGCCTCCCGTCGCGGCATCCGACTGGTCGAAGGGCGCCGCGGTGACGTTTCCGCCCGTGGAGTCGTACCGCACCGCGGCCGATCCGATGGGCGAGGAGGTCGTGGCCGCCTGCCCGGTCTCGTCGCCGAGACGCAGCAGGGCGCCGGGGCAGACCAGCTGCTGGGCGGTGGGCACCGGGGTGACGGCGACCGACGGCGGCGACTTCTCGAGCACGGGGATGGGCAGGAACGTGGCGCCGGCGATCGCCGCCAGGGCCACACCGAGACCCACGGTGCCGGCGACGACGCGCACGCCCACGATGGCCGCGCCGCGCACGGTGCGCTTCGGCTTGGGGGTGGTGGCGTCTTCGTCCACTTCGTAGTCGTCGCCCACCGGCTGGATCGGGTCAGACATTGTCGTCCTCCTCGAACGTCGAAGCGGGCTCGCTGGGGCCGGCGGCTCTGGTGTGCGTGCGGCGACGGGTTCCGGTGGGCATGGCGAGCAGCAGGGTCACGATGAGCACACCGGACTGGATCAGGATCACGATGACACCGAGCGGCGTGGAGAACGGCCCGGGGCCGGTCGCCGGCGTGGTGTCGGTGAGGGCGTCGAACCGCCAGAGGAAGCCGGTGGATGTCTCGCCGATGGCGGTCAGTTGCGCGTTGCCGTCGAGAGCCTCACCCGTGCGCTTGCGCACATCCGTCGCGGCCACACCCGTCGCATCCGGGGCCAGCACAAAACCGATGTGCAGGTCGTCCAGCTCGGCCGCGCTGTCGAATCCGCTCTTCGAGGCGAGGTTGCCAGCCAGGGTCGCGAGCCGCACCTGCGCCTCGGTCGCGTCGGGGTTCGTCGCGGCCAGGGTCGACTGGGTGTCGAGACTCGACCCCTCGCCGCGGTACAGCGTGGCCGCGACAGACCCGCTCTGCTGCGCGGCGATCATCAGCGTGCCGAGTCGCGGGTCGTTCGTCGCCTCGGCGGAGACGAATGCGGGCAGGGTGCGGCCCGAGCTCGCGGCGACGGCGCTCGTGCCGAGCAGCGGCGCGGCCAGCAACGGACCGGCGAGGACCGCGGATGCCACGGCGACCAGCAGCGCGGGAAGCACGACCCCTCGGCCCAGGGCCTCGAGCGCTACCGCTACGGCACCGATGAGCCCGAGCCAGAACAGGCTGAGCCCGGCGCCGGGCCAGAGCGACGTCGTGGCCTCCCCCACAGCGGTGACGTGCACGTGCGCGGCGGCGACGGCTGTGGCGAAACCGAGCAGCGCGACGACCATCGCGGGAACGGCCCGGCGGGACCCGGGGAGGAACAGCGCCAGCAGCGCGAGAACGGCGAGCGGTGCGAGCAGGCTCGCGACGATGATCGGCGCCGAGAGCTCGTGCCAGCCGAAGGCGGCGGTGACCGAGCTCCACCCGCTGTACCCGTTGACGGGAGACCCGAGCGCGAGCTGCCAGCCCGACGTCGTGCCGTCGATGACGGGAACGCCCGGGTCGGCGAGCAGGCCGAGCGGGTTGCCGCGCAGCACCTGCTGCACGGTTATCGGGGCGAACATCACGATCGTGGGGATCACGATGCCGATCAGGCGGTGGATGCTCTTCGGCCGGGCGACCATCCAGGCCAGCCAGCCCAGGATCAGGGCGGGGGCGAGCGAGGGCGCCGCGGCGATCGTGGCCGCGAAGAGGAGGGCGGATGCCGCGGACGCCGCCCAGCTGCGCGCCGCGTTGACGAGGGTGAGCACCAGCCACGGAAGGAGCAGGTGCGCGATGACGGCGCCGAGGTGGCCGCCGCCGAGCGCGGTGAGGAACGGGGGCGCGAGGGCCCACAGGATCGCGGCGACCGCGGGTGCCCAGCCGCGTTCGGCGAATCGGGCGGCGCACCACCAGGCGCCGAGGGCCGCGAGCGGCAGAGCCGCGAAGTAGAGCACAACCACGCTCTGCGACGGCGCCCAGAAGGTCAGGCTTCCGAGGATCGCGAGCACGAATGCGAACGGGTCGGCGGCGCCTTCGAAGCCGCCCCCGATGTCCCGCCATCCGAAGCCCACGTTCGCCCACAGCTGGCCGGCTGTGACGCTCAGCGGTGCGAGCCCGCCTCCGCTCACCGCGGCCGCGCCGAAGAGCGAGCCGAACGCGACGGCGCCCACTCCGGCGGCGAACAGCACCGTCCACGCGCCGCCGCTCGAGAGGAAGCTGGGGCGGGTGTACTCCTGCGCCTGCTCCGAGTAGACGACGGGGGCGGCGCGGATGGCCCGTTGGCTGGCACGCAGCTCGCGGGTCTCCCTCGGGGGCAGGCGCAGGGTCGAGATCGTCGACCAGCCGAGCACGCGGGTGCGGCGCAGGCCGCGACGGGCCGGGGCCACGCCGCTGTCGAAGGCCGCGGCGAACGCGGAGGCGAACTCGCCGGGGATGAGCCCGGGCCGTTTGCCGATCAGATGCCAGACGGAGCGCAGGATCGCGAGCGGGAGCAGCGAGAGCCAGTGAAGGGGAAGCGCCACGGCCGGTGCGTAGGCCATCCGGCGGTGCAGTTGGGCGCGGCGGTGCAGCGAGTTGCGGGCGCGGGGACCGAGAGTCGGACGGTCGAAGAGCTCGGCGGGGCCGGTGCTGGCGACCTTGGCGTCGGGAACGCCGACGATGCGGTGGCCGGCGAGGCGAACGCGGATGCAGAAATCGAGAGCGGCGTCGACGCTCGGCAGGGCCGGGTCGAACCCGCCGAGGGCGAGCCAGACGCTCTCGCGCACGAGCATGCCCCCCGCCGCGACGCCGAGCATGTCGTTGTGACGGTCGTGCTGCGCCTGGTCGAGTTCGCCGGTGACGAGGGAGACGGATGCGCCGAACCTGGTGATCGTCTCGCCGTACGATTCGATGACGTCGCTCGTCTGCCAGCGCATGAGCTTCGGACCGGCGACCGCGACCGAGGGCGCGATCTCGACGGCGCCGAGCAGAGCGGCGAGCGCTCCCGGGGCCGGGGCGTTGTCGTGGGCGAGCAGCCAGAGCCAGTTGTCATCGTCGCCGCTCGGACCCGCGACCTGCATCGCGTTGGCCACGGCAGACCCGAAGCTGCGGGAACCGCCCATGGGGACGAACGTGGTGGCGTCGGCCTGCGCCAGCATCGACGCCGAAGCGTCGGCGGAGGCGTCGTCGGTGAAGATCGTCGAGTCGGGACGGCGCGTCTGTCGGGCGAGCGCCGCGAGGGTTCGCTCGAGATAGTCGGCCCCATTTCGGGCGACAAGTATCGCTGTGACTCTCGGTTGCATCGTGGTGAGCCTAAATCTCTCCGCCGGATGCGTCAGCCTGACACGCGCCTAACCCCAGCACTCACAGAAACGAGGCATGCCCAGTTGTGGGGCCAGCCGGTCGTCTGCCGTCTACGCGCGTTTGCGCAGTTTGCGGCGTTCCCGCTCGGAGAGGCCGCCCCAGATGCCGAATCGCTCGTCGTTCTCGAGTGCGTATTCGAGGCAGCTGTTGCGAACCTCGCAGGAACCGCAGATCTTCTTGGCCTCGCGGGTCGATCCGCCCTTCTCAGGGAAGAACGCCTCGGGGTCGGTCTGCGCACAGAGCGAATCGGTCTGCCAGGCGAGAGGATTCTCTTCAGCGTCGGCCTTGCGCACCCCGGGAACGCCCAGGCGCACCGGGTCGACGAACCAGTCGTCTGGAACATTGGCGCGATATTCGCTGTTCGCCATTGCTCTACCCCTTGCCGCTCGGCCCGATTGACCGTAATGCGTTAGAGATAATTACACCCGTGTAGTTCGCGAGAGTCAAGTCGGTGATCATAAAACCCTCGACCCCAATACGAGGGTTACGACGCGCGGAGAGTTGCCTCCCACGCGCTGGACACCATCTCGTGGAGCGTGTGGCGCATCCGCCAGTCCAGATCGCGGGCCGCCAGATCGCCGGCCGCGACGATGCGCGCGGGATCCCCCTCGCGGCGTGGCGCGATCTCGGGAGAGAACGGGATCCCGGTGACCTCGGCGACCGTGGCCATGATGTCGCCGACCGAGCTGCCGTCGCCGCTGCCGAGGTTGTAGGCCGCCTCGAGGCTCTCGCCGGCGTCGAGGCGCTGCGCGGCCGCTACGTGCGACGTGGCGAGGTCGGCGACGTGCACGTAGTCGCGAACGTTCGTGCCGTCGGGGGTCGGGTAGTCGTTGCCGTTGATGCGCGGGGTCTTGCCGGCCTTGAGCGCGGCGAAGACGAGCGGGAACAGGTTGTGCGGGCTCGTGTCGTTGAGGGCGGGGTCTCCCGATCCGACGACGTTGAAGTAGCGCAGGCTCGTGTGGCGCAGCCCCGCCGCGACGCCCTGGTCGCGCAGCAGCCACTCGCCGATGAGCTTGGACTCGCCGTAGGGCGACTGCGGGCTCTTGGGCGTGTCCTCGGTCACGAGCTCGGTGGGCGGGGTGCCATAGACGGCGGCGCTCGACGAGAACACGATGCGGTCGACGTTCTTCTCGGCCATGGCGGCCAGCAGCACGGCGGTGCCGGTGACGTTCTGCTCGTAGGTGTGCAGCGGGCGCTGCACGCTCACGCCGGCGTACTTGTAGCCCGCGACGTGGATGACGCCCGTGACGTCGTGGTCGGCGATCGTCTTCACGAGCATCTCGCCGTCGAGGATCGAGCCGTAGACGAAGGGCACATCGGCCGGGACGAAGTCGCGGAAGCCGCTCGAGAGGTCATCGACCACCACCGTGGGGAGTCCCGCTTGCGCGAGCGCCCTGACGACGTGCGACCCGATATATCCTGCTCCACCCGTTACCAGCCATGTCATGCTTCAACGCTATCGCGCCCCACGGCGCCCCTCCCCCGCCCCGTTTTACGAAAACGAAGGAGTTCGTGGCGCTAGTGGCCGGCGAAACGCTGTTTGCGGGCGTACCGGTTGCGATCTCCTTCGTTTTCGTAAGGGGCGTCGGTGACGAGGGTCGGCGTGGCACGGTAGCCGTCGCGGAGAACGACGACGACGGATGCTGCGACTCCGGCCACGACGAGGGCGGCGAATACCATCAATATGATCCACATGGCAGCAAATCTATGACTAGCGACTTTCTGCCGAAAGTGGCAGAATCGACATTGATCGGGCCATTACTGCCAAGGAGAATCCGATGCTCAGAAACGTCGTGCTCATCGCCCTTCCCGGCGTCGCCCCCTTCGAATTCGGGGTGATCTGCGAGGTGTTCGGAATCGACCGCAGCGACATGGGCGGCCCGAGGTTCGACTTCACGATCGCGACCGCGGAGCCCGGTCCCGTGCGCACGAGCCTCGGCTACGACATGATCATCGACGCCGACCTGTCCGCCGCCGCATCCGCCGACCTGATCGCCGTTCCGGCGCACGACATCGGGCCCGTCGACGAGCGGGTGCTCGCGGCGATCCGGGCGGCGGAGGCCCGCGGCGCGTGGGTGCTGAGCGTGTGCAGCGGCGCGTTCACCCTGGCTCAGGCGGGCATCCTCGACGGGCGACGGGCGACGACGCACTGGATGCACACCGACCGGCTCGCCGCGGAGTACCCCGCCACCGATGTCGACCCCGATGTGCTCTTCGTAGAGGACGGCAACGTCGTGACCAGCGCCGGCACCGCCGCGGGAATCGACGCGGCCCTGCACATCGTGCGGGTCGAGCTCGGGGCGTCGGCCACGAACGTGATCGCGCGGCGCATGGTCGTGCCACCCCAGCGCGACGGCGGACAGTCGCAGTACATCCAGTCGCCTGTCGCCCCGGTGTTCGCCGACTCGTTCGCGACCGTCACCGACTGGATGCTCGAGAACATCGCGCAGGAGCTCACGGTCGACCAGCTTGCGCGCAAGGCGCTGATGTCGAGCCGCACGTTCGCGCGCCGGTTCCGCGCCGACATGGGCACGACGCCGTCGGCCTGGCTCAACCGGCAGCGAATCATCCGAGCGCAGCAACTGCTCGAGGAGACGGATGTCTCGCTAGAGACCGTCGCGCAGGAGACGGGCTTCGGCACCGCCTCGGTCATGCGGCACCACTTCCTCAAGGTGCTGCAGACCACCCCGACCGCCTACCGGCGCGCCTTCTGCCTGCGCGCCGCCGTCTGAGCCGCGCTCCGCTGCCTGTGCGCCGGCGCCTGCGCCGCGCGCCCGCCCGAGCAGCCCGCCCGAGCACCCCGCCCCGCTCCGCCCCGGCGCGGCCCGGTCGCCCCGTGCTGACCGAAAACGAAGGACATCGCGGCTAAACCGGCGGCGGAACCGCGTTTCGCGAGTCGGGACGGCGAGATCTCCTTCGTTTTCGTGAAGCGCGCGCGATCTGCTTGCGCGGTGTCGTCGTGCGGCGCGGCACCGCGGGCGACGTCTCACGGCGAGCGACGAGCTCCACGTCGTCGGCGATGGCCCGCGTGACGGCGGCGAGGCAGTGGTCCCAGGCCGTGGCGAGCATCCGGTAGTCGAATCGCAGAACCGTTCCGCCCGCCGCAGCGACCGCGATATCGGTTTCCACGTCGCGGGGGCGTGTGCTCTCCCCCTCACCCGTCCAATCGGGGTCGTGCTGGCGACCGTCGATCTCGACGAAAGTGTTGGGCCCCACTTTGAAATCGAGTCGCCGGCCGTTCGCGACCCGCGGCTGCGACTCACACCACACTCCGGCGTCGCCGAACCAGAGCCGCACGAACGTCTCGCCGTGCGCGTCATCCTGGTCGCCGACGAGTGCCCTCCAGACCTGCACCCGCGCCGGCGCTTGATCGAACACAGCCCATAGCCGGGCCCAGCCCCAGTCGAGGTAACGCATAACGGCACTCGCGCACGCGACCGCGACGTCGCGCCCCTCGGTGCACAGCACCAAGAGCAGCGCGTCGTCGACGCTGACCCTCCAGCGTGACGAATGCCGGGACGGCGGCCCGTCGATCCAGTGGATGCGCGTACCGTCGGCCGGCTCCAGCCGGGCGCGGCGATCGGCCGGCCGCCGGAGCCGGCACGCGTTCGCCGCGACCGCGACATCGACCACAGACCGCCGTGGAACCCGCAGTCCGTAGCTCTCGAGCGCGGCGACCCCCGTTAGCCTGCCGCCGACGCGCACCGCCCGCACTGCGTTCTCCGGGGCGTCGGGCACCGAGAACCAGCCCTGCCGCACACGGAAGATCGAGTGTGCGGCGAGCGCCGAACGGATCTGCGCGTCGGTGTACCCGAGGGCGAGCAGATCGCGACGCCGCAGAAACCAGTCGCTGCGGCGGATGCGGCTCTCAATCGACTCCATCGCACCAGCGTGCCGCGCCGCACCTGCCCGGCGAGGCGACCCGGACGATCCGTGGAACCCGAGCCGAAGCATCCGCCGGCGAAGGAGAAGTCAAGGCCGCCGACGCTCTCCCAAAACGAAGGAGATGCGGCCTGTAACGCTGCTGAAACGCCGATTCGAGCGTCGCGGCGCGCCGATGTCCTTCGTTTTGGGAGAACGCGGCTCGGGACGGCTCGGTGCGGGCGGGGACGGCCGCGGCTGGGGGCGCGGCTGGTGCGGCCGCGGCTAGGGGCGGGGGCCCGGGCCCGCCACGAAGAGGGTGCCGGAGCCGGTGATCGTGAGGGGGCCCTCGTCGGCGGACACGAAGACGGACTCGCCGCGAGAAACGGTCACCGAGCCGCCGCCAGCGCCGGCCAAAACGAAGGATCCGGCGGTGCACAGCACGATGCCGTCGCCGCCGATGTCGTAGGTCGCATCGGCCGAGACCACGGCGAGCGCAAAGTCGGGCAGCCCAGGGCTGAAGACCTCGACACCCGGCACCGGCTCGACCGGGGCGAGATACGGCACGTCGACCGGGGTGAAGTCGAGCACGCTCAGCAGTTCGGGCACGTCGACGTGCTTCGGAGTGAGACCGCCGCGCAACACGTTGTCCGACGCCGCCATCAGCTCGATCCCGAGGCCCTCGACGTAGGCGTGGATGTTGCCGGCCGGCAGGTAGAGCACCTCGCCGGGGTGCAGCGTCACCAGGTTCAGCATGAGCGAGACGACGATGCCGGGGTCGCCGGGGTACGCCGCGGCGAGCTCTCCGACGAGGCGGAAGTTGTCTCCGTCGAGACCGGATGCCGCGGCCACGGTCGCGCTCACGAGCTCGTCCACGTCGTCACCCCCGGCTACGAGCCATCCGAAAGTCGCCCGGAGGTCGTCGTCGGTGCCCAGCCGGTCGGAGAAGCCGTTGAGGGCGGAGTCCCCCGGCACCGCCCCGATCATCCGTTCGACCGTCGAGGCGATCGCGTGCGCCGAGCGGAAGCCGCAGAGCGCGCGGAACTCGTCGCTCAGGGCGTAGATGAGCTCGGGCTTGTGGAAGGCGTCCTTGTAGTTGCGCTCGGCCGCGTCGAGCGGGATGCCGAGCGCGTTCTCGCGGGCGAAACCCTCAGCCGCCTGTTCCATCGTCGGGTGCGCCTGCAGCGACAGCGGCGACGCAGCGGCGAGCACCTTGAGCAGAAACGGCAGAGGTTCGCTGACGACGTCGCCGAGGGAGCCTTCGCCGTCGACCAGCCGGCTCGGCGATCCGGGGTGCGTGCCCAGCCAGAGCTCCGCCTCGGGTTGCCCGCTCGCTGTCGTGCCCAGCAGCTCGGCGATCGCCGAGTGCGATCCCCACGCGTAGTCGCGGGGTGAATTGGTGATGCCTACAAACATGGGGCCTGTCCTTGTCGCTCGGTTAGACCAAAGTACCAACCACCTAGGAACGGCTCGATCGGCCGCCATAGGCTTTGTGAGGATTCCGACAAGCAATGGAGCAATTAAATGTCATTCGAGTCACTCAGCAGCGACTTCTACGGCTACGAGAACGGCCTCTCCGATCAGGAGAAGGAGCTCATCGTGCGCCTTCGCGCCTACATCGAAGCGGAGGTCCGCCCGATCGTCAACGAGCACTGGGCCAACGCCGAATTCTTCCCCCGCTCGGTCATCACGGGCCTCGCCGACCTCGGCCTCTTCGGACAGCCGTGGAAGGAGACCCGCCAGTTCGAGAACAGCGCCGTGTTCCGCGGATGGGTCGCCCTCGAGCTCGCCCGTGTCGACGCGAGCCTCGCCACCCTCGTCGGCATGCAGAACGGTCTCGTTATGGGGTCGATCGCCGTCGCCGGCAGTCAGGAGCAGCGCGACGAGTGGCTGCCGAAGTTCGCGAGCGGCGAGCTGCTCGGCGCGTTCGGCCTCACCGAGCCGCTCTCGGGCTCCGACTCCGCGCAGGGCCTGCGCACCATCGCCAAGCGCGACGGCGACAACTGGGTCATCAACGGCGCCAAGCGCTGGATCGGCAACGGCTCGATCAGCGACGTCACGATCATCTGGGCGAAGGACGCGGATGACGGCCAGGTAAAGGGCTTCATCGTCCCGACATCCACCCCCGGCTATTCCGCGACGCGCATCGAGAACAAGCAGGCTCTGCGCATCGTGCAGAACGCCGACATCGTGCTCACCGACCTCGTGGTCCCCGAGGCGAACCGCCTGCAGAACTCGAAGTCGTTCCGCGAGACCGCCGCCGTGCTGCGACTCACCCGCGCCGAGGTCGCCTGGGCGGCCGTCGGCAACTCGGTCGGCGCCTACGAGGCCGCCGTGAAGTACGCCGGCGAGCGCGTCCAGTTCGGCAAGGAGATCGGCGGGCACCAGCTCGTGCAAGACCTCCTCGCCCGCAGCCTCGGCAACATCACCGCGTCGATCGGCATGGTCACCCGCGTCTCGCAGATGCTCGACGAGGGCACGCAGCGCGACGAGCACGCGTCGCTCGCGAAGGCGTTCACCACGAGCCGCATGCGCGAGACCGTGGCCTGGTGCCGTGAGATCTTCGGCGGAAACGGCATCGTGCTCGACTACGACGTCATCCGGTACTTCGCCGACGCCGAGGCGATCTACTCGTACGAGGGAACCCGCGAGATGAACACGCTCATCGTCGGCCGCGCGATCACCGGCAAGGCCGCGTTCGTCTGATCCGCGTTCGTCTGATCCGCGTTCGTCTGATCCGCGTTCGGCGTGAGCCGCGGCATCCGCCACTCTCGCCCTCGCCCCGCTCAAAACGAAGGAGAAGCGCCCGCCGCCCCTGCCGAAACGTCGTTTCGGGCACGGTCTGGTCGCGCTTCTCCTTCGTTTTGGGAGAGGAAGGGGGGCGGGGGGCGCTAGGGGCGGCGCGACAGGCGGCGCTTGACGGCCGCCGTGACCGCTGAGACGGGATGGCGCTTGAGGGTGGTCGCCCAGTCGCGCAGTTCGTCGAGCTCGACCGTGAGCCGCTGGTTCTCGCCCTCGAGCCGCTCGACGTCGTCGATGAGCGCGTTCGCCCGCGCGAGGATCTCGTCCGGCGGCAGCATCAACGACTCGTCGGTCGGCGGGAGATTCTGCGCCGCGGCGCCGGGGATCGCCGTGCCGACATACTGGAAGACGTGGGACTCGGTCACACGCAGCATGTCGTAGAAGGCGGGGGTGGGCGCGAGCCCGATCGCGTTGAGCCGCTGCGTCGTCCACCGCTCCGGGTAGGCGACGACCGTCGGCTGCTCGGCGACGATGGTGAAACCCGCCGACTCCAGCACGCTGTGCACCTCGAACCGGTCGTAGAAGTGCAGGTGCGTCCGGTCGAGCAGGCCGAGCGCTGTGTACGGAAACCGGCCCTCGAGCAGATCGAGCCGCACCGAGATGTGCCCCATGTTCGGGATGGAGTACACGACCACTCCCTCGTCGGCGAGGAGGTCGCGCGCGGCCCGGAGCACTGCCCGCGGGTCGGGGATGTGCTCGATGACGTCGGCGAAGACGACCACGTCGAACCTGCCGAACCGCTCGAGCGCTCCCGGCGATGCGATGTCGAAGACGTGGGCCTCGGTGATGCGGGTCTTGGCCTGGGCGATGTCCTTCTCGTTGAGGTCGACGCCGACCACCGTGCATCCCTTGAGCCGCTCGAGCGCTTCGCCGAAGTTGCCCGTGGAGCATCCGACGTCGAGCACCCGCGAACCGTCGGGGATGAAGCCGTACATGTTCGACCAGCTGTTGTTGGTCGACTCGGGAACGAAGGAATGCCCCGAGTACGGGGATAGAGCGGCCATGCCGTGACTCCCATCAAAAGCCGTCCGACGACGTCGCAGAGACGCCACCATCGGGTGGCACGAGTCTAACTTTCACGGCGACCGGCAGCCGCCTACAGTTGCCCCGCACCCGGGTCGTCTAGCCTTACCCATATGAAAGCCGTCGAGCGTCCGCGAATCCGTTTCGCGCTCCTGACGCTCGCGCTGTTCACGGTTCTCGCCGGTGACGTGTGGCGTTACTCCCTCACCTGGTACGGGTTCGCGGTCATCGTTCTCGGCGTCAGCGTGTTCTCTGTGCTCCTGCTCGTGCGCAATCGCGCGCTGTGGAGCGTCGGCGGGCTGCCCTACCCGCTGCTCGCGTTCGTCGCCCTCTCCACCGTGTCGATCGCCTGGTCGGCCTACCCCAGCTCGAGCGCGGTCGGCATCGTCGCGACCCTGCTCACCGTCCTGTCGGCGGTCGCGTTCGCGGTGAGCTTCGGCTGGGCCGAGATCCTCCGGGCGCTCGGGATCGCGCTCAAGTTCATCATCGGCCTGTCGTTCGTCTTCGAGCTGTTCGTGTCGCTCGTGCTGCGCCGCCCCGTGCTGCCGCCGTGGTTCGACTACGGCGACGGCAAGCTCGCGAAATCGCTCTACTGGTCGCGCAACGTGCTGTTCGACGACGGCAAGATCCAGGGCGTCGTGGGCAACTCGGCGCTGCTCGGCTTCATCGGCCTGCTGGCCCTCATCGTCTTCGGCGTGCAGCTCGCGCAGGCCACGGCCCGCTCGGCGCGCTGGCGCACCGGCATCTGGCTGGCCCTGGCGGCGCTGACGGTCTTCCTGACCAGGTCGGCGACCATCGTGCTCGCCCTCGTGGCCGTCGTCGTCGTCGCACTCGCGATCCTCGCCATCCGCCGCGCGAACGGATCCCGCGTGCGCGCCGGCCTCTACTGGCTGTTCGCCGGCGTCGTCGCGGCGCTCGTGGTGGCCGCGGTCACCCTGCGCGAACCGTTGCTCGCCCTCCTCGGCAAGAGCCCCGACCTGACGGGCCGCACCGACATCTGGACCAGCGTGATCGAGCTCGCACAGCAGCGGCCGTTGTTCGGCTGGGGCTGGGTGAGCTACTGGACTCCGTGGGCCGAGCCGCTGAACGATCTCGCCTTCGAGGGCGGCGTGCAGCAGTTCCAGGCGCACAATGCGTGGCTGGATGTCTGGCTGCAGTTGGGCATCGTGGGTCTCGTCGTCTTCGGGGCACTGGTTCTCTCCACCGCGGTACGCGCGTGGCTGCTCGCTGCCGACCGCCGCATCACGCGGCCGGGGACGGTGGGCACCTACACCGTCGAGTCGCTGTACCCGGTGCTCATCCTCACCGCACTGCTCGTTCAGAGCCTCGCGGAGAGCCGCCTCATCATCGAGTACGGGCTTGTGCTCCTGGTCGTCATCGCCGTGAAGACGAAGACCGGCGACCGGGCCCGGGCGAGCGCCCTGTGAACCGCGAGCGCCACCCCCACCCACGGCGTGCGGTCGCCGAGGCCTTCCTCGGCTCGCCGCGTTTCGCCCACGCGCTCGTCACCGTGTCGATCGCCGTGTCGATCCTCGCGACGCCCATCCATTCGACGACCGGCTGGCCGGGACTCATCGGCGTCGTCGCCGGACTGGTCGTGCTCGCCGGGCTGTCGCTCTACGCCCGGCGCGACCTGATCGACTGGCAGGGGCTGCTGCCGATCTCGCTCCTCGTCTTCCTCGGCTGGGCCGCGCTGTCGGTGTTCTGGAGCCAGTACCAGTGGGCGAGCCTCGGCGGCATCGCCTACCTGCTCGCGTTCTCGGCGATCGGCCTCTACATCGCCCTCGTGCGCGACACCATCCAGATCGTGCGGGCATTCGGCGACGTGCTGCGGTTTGTGCTCGTGGTGTCGATCGCGCTCGAGATCTTCTCCGGGCTGCTCATCGACGCCCCGATCGCCTTCCTCGGCATCCAGGGCCACCTCGCCGACGGCGGCCCGATCCAGGGACTGCTCGGCACACGCAACCAGCTCGGCACGGTCGCCCTCATCGCCGCCGTCACCTTCGGCACCGAGCTGCGCACGAGATCGATCCGGCCCGACCTCGCGATCGGCTCCCTCATCCTCGCCGTCGTGACGATGTTCTTCACGGGCTCCCCGCTCATCGGCGGAGTTCTCGTTGTGCTCGGCGGCGCGATCCTGGCCCTCTACGCGCTGCGCCGGGTGAAGCCCGCGTGGCGCACGTTCGCGCAGCTCTCGCTGCTGGTCGTGGTGGGCATCGCGGCGCTCGTCGCGTGGGCGTTCCGGGCGCGCATCATCTCGCTCTCGAACGCGGGCGGCGAGCTCGACTACCGGCTCACCCTCTGGCGTCAGATGATGGTGCTCATCGGCTTCAACCCGCTCGAGGGCTGGGGCTGGGTCGGGCACTGGCGGTCGGAGATCTCGCCGTTCCAGGCCTTCGCGGTCGCCGAACGTGTGCCCGTCTCCGGACTCAACGCCTACCTCGACGTGTGGTTCCAGCTGGGCCTCGTGGGCGCTGTGATCTTCGTCGGGCTCGTCGGACTCACGTTCGTGCGCTCGTGGCTTCTCGCCGGGCAGCGTCGCAGCGTGGTCTTCGCGTGGCCGGCCCTGGTGCTGGTCGTGCTGCTCACGAGCGCCCTATTCGAGAGCTCGCTGCTCGTCGAGTACGGCTGGCTCACCTTCGTGGTCTGCTGTGTGAAGGCCGCGCGCGAGCTCAGCTGGCGCCGGGCGTTCACCGTGCCGCCGCTGCCCGAGCTGCGCCGCGACTAGGGCTGCTCGACGCGGGCGAGCGCCCACATGTGGCGGCCGTTCGACCGGAATTCCAGTCGGGCAGCGGATGCGCCCACTCTCGACAGCGACCGCTCCGACACGCGTGCGCCCCTCCACGCCCGGTTGAGCGTCTTGCGGCCCTTGGCGAGGTGCGTGATGTGCCCCACCCAGTCCAGCACCCGCAGGCGCAGGCCAGGCCGCCGGAACTGCATGTACACCCAGCCGCCCGGGCGGGTCACCCGGATCGCTTCGGCGAAGTAGCGTTCCTGCGCAGCCGCCGTCGGAACGTGCTGCATCGTGATGTAGGAGAACACGGCGTCGACCGAGCCGTCGGGCAGCGGCAGGTCGCCGTCGCCGCTCAGCTCGAGCAGGTCGACGTTGTCGACACCCGCGAGGTTCGTGCGGGCGCGGGCGAGCATCTCGCCGCTGACGTCGGACGCGGTGACCCGCCCCGCGAGCTGTGCGAACCGGCGGGTCATCCGCCCCACGCCGCTGCCGATCTCGAGCAGGCGGTCGGTCGACGCGATGGCGACCCCGCCCTGCCGCAGGAAGTGGTCGACCTCACGCGCACCGGACGCGAAGAACTCGTCGGTCTCGCTGGAGAACTTCGTGGCGATGTACCACGCGGCGTTCTCGCTCGCTGCGGCGTTCCAGAACGCCTTCGACGACGGCTTTCTCATGCGCACTGTCTACCAGCTGACGATGCGTGCGTCGAACGCGTCGAGTGTGTCGTCGTCGAGACCCGCCTTGATGGCGGGGGCGACAACGACGCAACGGCCGTCGCTCTCGTCGAGCAGCGTCGTGATGATCGCGTCGAGCTCGTCGAAGGGGTCGTTGTCGAATCGCGAGTACAGGTAGCGGTTGATATCGGCCGACTCCTCGGTCCAGGTCGACGACAGCGACATGGCCCACTGGTTCGACTCCTCGAGCCGCTGGTCGTCGACGTAGCCGCCGATGTAGATGGGGCGGTCGCACGGCCACGTGGCCATGACGCTCGCCGCCTCCACAAGCCGGGCGTCGGCGTCGGTGGGGTGCTGCGCCTCGTTCTCGAGATCGAAACGGAACTGCAGCCCGGGAAACTTGTAGCGGTCGAGCTCGGGCGTCGCCGACACCGGCACCCCCGAGGCGAGCAGGAGCGCCACGGCGACCGCGGCCCCGCCGACCACCAGCAGCAGCGGTCGGCCGTTCCACCGCGCGCCGCGCGTCTCGATCGCGACGGCGAGCACCACCGCGAGAACGAGCAGCACGAGCAGCACGAGGAAGATCGCGTTGACGAACTTGTATTGGAAGTAGCTCAGCTCGTCGGAACGCAGCAGCTGCACCGCGATGAGGGCGCCGGCCTCCGCCGCCGCGACGAGGCCCACGACGGCGAGAACCACGAACGCGCCCGACCTGCCCCGCAGCGGCCGTCGTGTGCGCGTGCGCGCGAGCATCAGCAGCGTCACGCCGAGCAGGGCCACCGCGAGCCCGAACGCGACGGGGATCGACGTGGTCGGGATGGCGCCGCCGGTGGCGAGCACCGCGTCGGGCGAACCCACGGTCGAGGTGGCCGCGAAGACGAGGTAGAGGGCGAACACGGTGCCGGCGGCCGAGCCGAGCACGATGAGCGCCGCGGGGATCGCCGTGCGCGCCCTGGCCCGGTAGAGACCCCACGGCAGCCGCGCCGCCACGAGCAGCGCCGCGACCCCGACGATGGGCGTGAGCAGGCTCCACGAGTGGGAGACGGCGACGACGGATGCGCCCACCGCCGCGAGGTCGGTGTTTCTCGCGACGCCGCTGTCCATCGCGATCACCACACCGATGAGGGTCGTGAGGATGGCGAACAGATACGGGGGGAACCCGAACGACAGCGCGGTCGAGCCGAAGCCGAGGAGCAGGAAGGAGAACGCGGCGGCGACGGCGATCGCGGAGAGCACCCAGCGGCCGCGGAGCGACCGCAGCGACACGATCGCGGCCATGAGCGTGACGAACGCGAACGCGATCGTGAGCGACGACGCGATGCCGAACAGGCCCGTCTCGAGGTCGACGGAGCCGATCGGTGCTCCGCTCCAGAGCTCGGAGGCGAAGACGGCGAAGGAGTGGAAGTGCTGCGGGTACGGCACGTAGGCGAACAGCGATCCGTCGTCGGGTGCGGGCCACCACAGGCCGGAGACCAGGTTGCGCCGGATCATCTCGAACATGTCGAAGTGCGCGACGTTGTCGTTGCCGAAGGCACGCCGCAGAAGCGCGATGCTCGCGGCTCCCGAGTCGTGCTTGAAGAACGGGCGGAAGTACCAGGCGGTGACCACCGCGGCGCCGAGCGGCAGCAGGTCGGCGACGGCGACGGTCGGCAGGAGCGAGCGACGCGACACGCTGCCCAGCGCGGCTCGGAAGGCGACGAACCCCACGCCGGCCCCGAGCACGAGCGCGCTGTGGCTCACCGGCAGGGCGGCCGGCCACGGAAACCACCACAGCATGGGGATCACGCCGAGGGCCACCGCGCCGTTGAGTGCCAGTCGACGCGACATCCGCTTCGCCGAGGGGATCGCGACCCACAGCACGGCCGCCAGCACCAGGGCGAGCGGGCCGGCGAGGATTCCGACGGCGTCGGCGCCGAGCACAAGAGCGAAGCCGACCGCACCGCCGACGATCGCGACGACGCTCGCAGACCGAGGAGAGCGGATGCTGGGCGGGCCCGGGTCGATCGTGGTTGTAGTCATGTCTCCGCTTCGGATGGGGGATGCCGCCAACATCGAAGATTACAGGCTCGAAGTCGGTTATCGCGGCAATTGCTAGGCTGTCGAGTTATGCCCCTCGTCTTCGTCAACCTCCTCCAGTCCACCGGAACCAAGGGGGGAATCGAGATCTACGCCCGAGAGCTGTATCGCAGCCTCGGCGAGCTCGACACCGAGTTCACCTACGTCGGGTTCGCCAGCAGCGAGCTGATGACCAAAGACCACTCGTGGTTTCCCGGCGAGATGATCGACTCCGGCATCAGCGGCGAGAACCGTTTCAGCTGGGCGCGCGGCGAGCTCTTCGCGGTCTCCGCTGCGGCGGAGAAGGCAGGCGCCGACCTCATCCACGGCCCCGCGATGTTCGGCCCGCTGCGCTCGAAGGTGCCCGTGGTGATCTCGGTGCACGACGTTCTGTACTTCTCGCACCCCGAGCTGATGCAGACCAAGCTCTTCACCGAGCCGGTGAAGTGGATGGAGAAGCGCGGCGCCGCGAACGCGACCCGGCTCATCACCATCAGCGAGTACTCGGCGGCCGGCATCCGCAAGTACATGGACTTTCCGCCCGCGAACATCGACGTCATCCCGCTCGCGGGACGCACCTCAGCCGTGACCGGCGTCACCGCGAAGCCGCGCGAGTCCGACCTGTTCCTCGCCATCGGCCAGCGCAGCCCCTACAAGAACTTCGAGACCGTGGTGAAGGCGTGGGCCGAGATCCCCGCCGACAAGCGCCCACGTCTGGTGATCACGGGCAGCCATGGCGACGACCCGCTGATCCCCCTCGTGCGCGACCTCGGGCTCGAGGGATCTGTCCAACTCAAGTCGTGGGTGCCCACCGAGGAGCTGCTCGAGCTGTTCTCGACGGCGACGGCGCTCATCGACTCGACCCTCGCGACCGGGTTCTCGCTGCCGACGCTCGAGGCGATGATGATCGAGCTGCCCGTGCTGCTGGCCGACACCGAGGTGTTCCGCGAGGTGGGGGCCGAGGCGGCCGACTACTTCACCGCCGGCGACCCGAAAGACCTGGCGCGCGCGGTCCAGCAGCTCGCCGCAGACCCGGAACGCCAGAAGGAGCTCGCGCGGCTCGGCACGGCACGTGTGGCGCAGTTCTCCTGGAACCGCGTCGCGACCGAGACGGTCACGTCGTTCCAGAAGGCTCTCGCCGAGGGCAAGCGCAAGTAGTCAGAACGAGAGAAGGGGCCGACGCGCATCGCGTCGGCCCCTTCTCTCGTTCGCTGTTCTAGCGCTTGAACGTCGTCAGGATCTCCGCGAGCACGTCGATGCTCTGGCGGGTCTCGTAGTGACGGTTTCCGACGAACAGGCCGTCGAAGTGGATCTTGTCGGCGGCGGGAAGCGCGGCGGGAACGTCGGCGTCGAGGTACTTCATCGCGGGGTTGCGCGTGAAGTTTCCGGCGACGATCGGGCGGGACTCGATGCCGGCGGCGGTGAGCACCGCTCCGAGCTCACGACGACGGCCGGCGAGGGCCCCCTCGAGCACCAGGGAGAAGCCGAACCAGCTGCTCTCGCCGGTCTCCTTCTGGATGCGGATGTCGTCGATTCCGGTGAGCGCCTCGACGAAGTAGGCGCCGTTGGCGCGGCGCTCCTTGATGACCATCGGGATCTTCTTGGTCTGCTCGATGCCGATCGCACCCGACATCTCGACGGGGCGCACGTTGTAGCCCGGGAGGGCGAAGCAGAACGAGTCCTCGAAGGGGTCGCCGGTCTTGTTGTGGATGAAGTTCTCGTCGGGAAGCTCGCGGATCCAGCCGTGCGCGCGCAGCGACACGAGTGTCTGGCGAAGACGCTCGTCGTCGGTCACGATCATGCCGCCCTCCATCGTGGAGATGTGGTGCGAGAAGAACGTGGAGAAGGTGCCCATCGCGCCGAACGTGCCGGCCTGCTTGCCCTGGAAGACGGCGCCCAGCGACTCGCAGTTGTCTTCGTACAGCTGAAGGCCGTGCTTCGCGGTGATCTCGGCGAGCCGGGCGAAGTCGTTCGGGTTGCCCAGGAGGTTGACGGCGAAGATCGCCTTCGTCTTCGGGCCGATGGCCGCTTCGGCGAGGTCGAGGTCCATGTTCAGCGTGTCGACGTCGATGTCGATGAACTTGAGCTTGAGCCCGTACTGCTGCAGCGGGTAGTAGGTGGTGGCCCACGACACGGCCGGCACCAGCACCTCGTCGCCGGGGTTGAGGTCGATGTCGGGGTTGAGCACGGCAGCGCCGATGAGCACGAGGTTCGCGCTGCTGCCCGAGTTCACCATCACGGCGTGCTTCGAGCCCACCTGAGCGGCGAAGTCGCGTTCGAACTGGGCGACGAGGGGGCCCATCGTGAATCGTCCGCTCTCGACGACCCGCTGGATCGCGGAGTACTCCGCCTCGTCCCACGACGCGGTGGCCAGGGGGAAGTCGGTAACGGGGGTGGTCGGGTCGCTCATGATGCCTCTCGTGCTAGTTCAGTCGCGCGACGTAGTCTGCATAGGTCGCAGCCATCCCGTCGCGAAGTGTGGTTTGGGGATCCCAGCCGAGGCTGCGGGCGACGCTGGAATCGAGAAGCCGCTGAGGTACGCCCGACGGCTTGCTCGTGTCGAACTCGAGCGATCCGTCGAAGCCGATCACCTCGCGTGCCGTCTCGTAGTACTCGGCGACCGAGTAGTCGAAACCGCAGCCGAGGTTGACGGTCGCCGGCCATGCCGAGAGGTTGCCGATCTGCTGCACGAGCCACTGCGCGACATCCACCGAGTAGGTGAACTCACGGCGGGCCGTGCCGTCGCCCCACACCGACACGGTGTCGCTGCCCGCTGCCTTGGCCTCGTGCACCTTGGCCAGCGTGGCCGCGACGAGGTGGGCGTTCGAGAGCTCGAAGTGGTCGTGCACACCGTAGAGGTTCGACGGCAGCACGACCTTGAAGTCGAGGCCGTACTGCCTGCTGGCATACTCGCAGATCTTGGCGGCGGCGATCTTCGCGATCGCATAGCCCTCGTTCGCCGACTCGAGGGGTCCGCCGAGCAGGTCGGACTCGACGATCGGGCGCACGTACTCGGCCGGGTAGACCGCCGCGCTGCCCACGTAGAGCACCTCGGGAATCCGCAGGTCGATGGCGGCGGAGAGCACGCTCGAGTCGAGCAGGATGTTGTCGAGCAGGAAGGGGGTGGGCTCGGAGATCTTCTGCCCGATGCCTCCCACCTTCGCGGCGGCGTGGATGATCGCGTCGGGCTTCGCCTTCTCGATCAGGGCGCGCGTGGCGTCCTTGTCGCGGAGGTCGACCTCGGCTCGCGTGACGACGGTGAGGTCGTCATTCGGCCGCTGCTCCTCCCACTGGGAGACGATGCTGCGGCCGAGCATCCCGTTGCCGCCGGTGACGAGGAGTCGCACTTACGCAGTCTCCACGACGTCGACGTAGCGGCTTCCGCCGAGCTCGAGCGCCTTGACGTCGGCGTCGACCATGATCGCCGCGAGACGCGGGGTGAGGATGGTCGGGGTCCAGCCGAGAAGGTCCTGCGCCTTGCCCGCGTCGCCGATGAGCGAGTCGACCTCGGTCGGGCGGAGGTAGCGCTCGTCGAACTTGACGTACTTCTCCCAGTCGAGGCCCACGTGCTCGAAGGAGAGCTGCAGGAAGTCCTTGACCGTGTAGGCGGTGTTGGTCGCGACGACGAAGTCCTCGGGGGTGTCGTGCTGCAGCATGCGCCACATCGCCTCGACGTACTCGGGGGCGTAGCCCCAGTCGCGCACGGAGTCGAGGTTGCCCATAAACAGCTCGGACTGCTGGCCGGCGGCGATGCGGGCGACGGCGCGGGTGATCTTGCGCGTCACGAACGTGTCGCCGCGGCGCGGGGACTCGTGGTTGAACAGGATGCCGTTCGACGCGAAGATGCCGTAGGCCTCGCGGTAGTTCTTGGTGATCCAGTAGGAGTACACCTTGGCGACGCCGTAGGGCGAACGCGGGTAGAACGGGGTGTCCTCGTTCTGCGGCGGCGGGGTCGCACCGAACATCTCGGAGCTCGACGCCTGGTAGAAGCGGGTGTCGAGGCCGAGGGCGCGGATGGCCTCGAGCAGACGGATGGTGCCGAGGCCGGTCACGTCGCCGGTGTACTCGGGCTCGTCGAAGCTGACGCGCACGTGCGACTGCGCCGCGAGGTTGTAGACCTCGTCGGGCTGGATCTCGTTGAGCAGCGTCACGAGTCGCGAGCCGTCGGTGAGGTCGGAGTAGTGCAGGAAGAGGTTGGGGTTCGGTACGTGCGGGTCCTGGTAGATGTGATCGATGCGATCGGTGTTGAAGGTGGAGGAACGGCGGATAAGGCCGTGCACCTCGTAGCCCTTGCCCAACAGCAGTTCGGCGAGGTAGCTGCCATCCTGACCGGTGATTCCGGTGATGATGGCCTTCTTGGCTTTGGTCTCAGTCATTCAGGTAACTCCGATGTGTACTAGCGCAGCCCAGCAATGGCGACCCGTGGAGTCGCCTACAAACCTTGCCAGCCTAGCGCAGAGATGGCGGGGAACTCCCCTATTACAGTGCTCGCGCCTTGGCGTTGACCCGTCCGGCGGCGAAAGCCGATGCCCAGCGGATGGGGTACTGCCACAGCGGACTGATCGGCTTGAGCGGCGCGGGAAGGTGCCGGCGCTTGACCGATTCCGACTCGAGGCTCGAGTTGAGGCGGTTGGCGACGGTGAGCGAGTCGGGGTGCCAGCGGAACCCCGAGACCGAGTCGCGGGTGAACGCGAACGAGCCGTGCTTGCGCAGCTTGAGGAACGCATCCAGGTCCATCGCGTACTTCAGCGTGCTGTCGAAGCCGCCGATGGCCTCGAGCGCGTCGAGACGGATCATGGTGCCGGGGTGCGGGATGAGGTCGGGACCCCACGGCAGCAGGAACGGAGCCAGGCGGCCGGCGTTGCTGACCCAGATCGTGCGTCCTTCGACGTCGATGTAGTCGCAGCCGCCGAAGGCGAGCACAGCCCGCTTGTTCGACTCGAGAATTCTCTTGAGCTTCGCGAGCCCGCCGGGACGGAAGATGTCGTCGTCGCCGACCCACGCGTAGTACGTCTCCGTGGTGCGCGCCGCGAGACCGCAGTTGATCGCGTCGGAGATGCCCTTCTTCGGGTCATCCACGACAATGGCGCCCATCGACGCGGCGAGCTCGCGAGCGGCCGTCGCCGACGGCGGGGCGACCACGACGAGGGTCAACTCGAGGTCGGCACGCTGGAGGTTCACGGTCTCCAGCGTCTCTTTGAGCGAGTCCAGCCGATCACCGAGGGTGGGCAGAACTACGAGAACCTCAGGACCGGCCATCGTTGTCTCTTTCCGGATTGCTACCATTGACGAAGAAAGCGACTTACCGTGGGAATTGCCCGGACGTCTTAGACGTTTACCGAGAGCACGAACGCTTCAGTGAGTATAACGAGAATGCATATCGGAGAACCGTTGGACAAGAACTCGCGTATCTACGTCGCCGGCCATCGCGGCCTGGCCGGATCGGCCATCTGGCGACACCTCACCGCGGAGGGCTACACCAACTTGATTGGCGCCACTTCGTCGCAGCTCGACCTGCGCAACCGCGCGGGGGTCTTCGATTTCATGCGCGAGAACCGCCCCGACGTCGTGATCGACGCCGCGGCGCGTGTGGGCGGCATCCACGCCAACGACACCTTCTCCGCCGACTTCCTGAGCGACAACCTGCAGATCCAGGTCAACGTGATGGATGCCGCGAACGACATCGATGTCGACCGGCTGCTGTTCCTCGGCTCGTCGTGCATCTACCCGAAGTACGCCGAGCAGCCGATCAAGGAGTCGTCGCTGCTGACGGGCGAGCTGGAGCCCACCAACGACGCCTACGCGATCGCCAAGATCGCCGGCATCATGCAGGTGCAGGCCTCGCGCAAGCAGTACGGCCGCCGCTGGATCTCCGCGATGCCCACCAACCTCTACGGTCCGGGCGACAACTTCCACCCCGAGAACTCGCACGTGCTGCCGGCTCTGATGCGCCGCATCCACGAGGCGAAGCTGCAGGGCGACTCAGAGGTCGTCATCTGGGGCTCGGGCACGCCGCGCCGCGAGTTCCTCTATGTGGACGACCTCGCGAAGGCGTCGCTGTTCCTGCTCGAGAACTACGACTCCCCCGAGACCATCAACGTGGGCGTCGGCGAAGACCTGCCCATCCACGACCTGGCGCAGCTGGTCGCAGACACCGTCGGATTCGAGGGCGAGCTCGTGCAAGACCCGTCGAAGCCCGACGGCACGCCGCGCAAACTGCTCGACGTCTCACGCCTCAACGACCTCGGCTGGAAGGCCTCGACGGGTCTCGGCGAGGGCATCGCCAGCACCTACGGCTGGTACCTCGACAACTTCGCCTCGGTGCGCGCCAAATAGTTTCAGGCGTGGTTGGTAATATCGCAGCATGCCCACCACTCTCGAACGCACGCTTATCGTTATGCCCGCGTTCAATGAAGAGGATGCCGTAAAGCAGGTCGTTCTCGAGGTCTTCGAGAAACTGCCCGGGGTCACCTGCCTCGTCGTCGACGACGGCTCGTCCGACCACACGATCGAGCAGGCCCTCGAGGGCGGTGCACTCGTCGCGCGGCTGCCCTTCAACCTCGGGGTCGGCGGCGCGATGCGCGTCGGCTTCCGCTACGCGATCGACCACGGCTTCGACAACGTCGTGCAGGTCGACTCCGACGGCCAGCACGACCCGGCGAGCGTCTACGAGCTGCTCGAACGCCTCGAGACCGCCGACCTCGTGCTCGGCGCCCGCTTCGCCGGCGAGGGCACCTACACGGTGCGCGGACCCCGGCGGTGGGCCATGATCGTGCTCTCGAAGTTCCTCAGCGCGACGGCCCACACCACCCTCACCGACACCACCTCGGGCTTCCGCGCGAGCGGCCCCCGCGCTGTCCGCCTCTTCGCCGAGCACTACCCGGCCGAGTACCTCGGCGACACCATCGAGTCGCTCGTCATCGCGGCGCGCGCCAAGTGCGTCATCGAGCAGGTTCCCGTGTCGATGCGGGTGCGCGCCGGCGGACGCCCGTCGCACGACCCGTTCAAGGCCGCCGCGTACCTCGGTCGCGCCACCATGGCGCTGCTGTTCGCGCTGATGCGCCCCCCGGTGCCGCTCCACGACGCGGAGAACAAACGATGACCGTCGCCACCTATATCTTCGGAGTGCTCTCGGCGCTCATCACCCTCGGGGTCGTCGTCGAGATGCTTCGCCGGCGCCGTCTGCGTGAACGTCACGCCGTCTGGTGGCTCATCGCCGGCACGCTCGCGCTGATCATCGGCGTCTTTCCGAACACCCTCGTCTGGGCCGCCGACCTCATCGGCGTCGAGGTGCCGCTGAACCTGGTGTTCTTCGTCAGCCTCGCCGTGCTGTTCCTGGTCTGCATCCAGCACAGTGCCGAGCTCACCGCGCTCGAGGCGAAGACCCGCACCCTCGCCGAGACCGCCGCCTTGCACGAGCTGCGCCTCGAGGCCCTCGAGGCGCAGGCGAAGCACACCCCGCACAGCCAGCAGTAGCGAGTCGGCGGCGGGTTCCGGCCTAGTCGGTTACGGCGGATGCCGCGTGGTCGCTGCGGTGCGCACGCACGAGATACACCGCGTAGACGATCACCCCGGCGACCGGTCCGACGAGCAGCGAGAGAATCGTGCGCGTGGTGAAGTCGAGCGGCAGCAGCAAGACGGCCACGGTGACGACGGCGGCAACGGCCCAGCCCGCCGCGTAGACGACGTGCTCCGAGCGCGCCAACACGGCCGGGGCGCTCACACACATCGACGCGACGACGGCCGACGACAGCACGAGAACGGCCAGGAACGCGCCATCCGGAATCTCCTTGGCCGGGAAGATGAAATGGAACACGGCGGGGCCGGCCACCCAGGCGAGGCCGGCGAGCACGATCCCCGCGCCGAAGACGAGGGCCTGCAGGCGCAGGAAGGTCTTCCAGAATGCGCCCGCCGCGTCGCGGAAGGCGACGATGAGGTAGCTCTGCAGCGACATCGCGACGATGATCAGCGGCGCGCGGGTCAGGGTGATGCAGAACACGTAGAGGCCGAGCAGGCCGCGGGGCGCGTCGGGCGAGGTGAGGTTGAGGATGAGCGGGAAACCGCTGACCATGATCCCCGTCGAGGCGGCGGCGACCATGGTGCGCGCGACGTTCCAGGTGAGGGTGCGGTAGCCCACGTCGAGCTGGGTCTTGCCCACGATGGTGCGCCGGATGAACGGCCAGAGCAGAACGATCGACGCGGGGAACGGGATCGCGATCGCCCAGGCGAGGGCGACGATGTCGTCGGTGAAGAGCAGCACGACCACGAGGCCGATAAGGCGGAGGATCGCGTCGGCGACCATCAGCAGCGCCAACGGGATCCACTGGGCTATGCCGTAGAGCGACCCGCAGAGCACGGCGACCATCACGAACGATGCCGTGCCGACGGCGAGCGGCCAGACGAGCGCCCAGCCGTCGTCGGGGAACGCGGCGTCGACCCACAGCGGGGCCGAGGCGACGATGGCCACGAACACCGCGGCACCCGCGACCAGACCGAAGTTGCGTGCCCGGCTCACCTGCGCGGTGGCGCCGGCGGGTACCGCGCGCGTGCCACGGGTGGCCTCCTGCTGGATGCCGAACAGCGCGCCGACAACCAGGTAGAGGAAGGCCCAGAAGGCCGCGAAGACCGCGTAGTCGGGGGTCTCGAGGCGGTCGAAGACGAACCCCTGCGCGAGGTAGGACGCGATGCCGGAGATGCCGGTCGCGATGAGGATGAGCGAGGCTCCCGAGAGGCCCCTGATTCCGCGGGGCTTCGGTTCGGTGTCGATCACGTCCTCCAGTGTAAAGCGCGTCGCCGCGAGCGCGCCGCGCTAGGCGGGCTGCACGATGTCGCGCACGATGTCGACGCGCCGCTGGCTCGACAGGTCGTTGTAGGCCTCGACGTCGAGTGAGCCCAGAATACGGCCGAGGCGCGCGACCCGGTTCGCCGGGTAGTGCGAGCGCTTCGCCTCGAAGTCACGCTTGCGCCGGGCGAGCGCGACCGCCGCCGGGTCGACGCCGAGGGCCTCGAGCCGTTCGACGAGATCCTGCGCCCGTAGCGCGAGTTTCTGGTAGCGGTCGGCGCGCGGTTCGAGCATACGACCGACCTTCACCGCGATCGTGGGCCGCACAACGCCGATCTCGTTGCTCGAGTGCTGCCTGTAGTCGACGACCGCGCGGGTGGACACCCGGGTGCGGCCGGTTGCCGCGGCGATGACGCCGAGCCACTCGTCGTGAACCCAGGACGCCGGGAAGGGCAGCGCGGCGTCGAGCAGGCTGCGTCGGAACACCGTTGTGGCACCCGTGACGAGGTTGCGCCTCACATAGGTCTCGAGAGGGTGGTCGCCGTTGATGCCGGCGATCTCGTCGTCGCCGATTCCGAGCGACTCGAAGAGTGTGAAGCCGAGCGAGTCGCCGCGCTCGTCGACGAGGCGGGCGTCGCCGTGCCAGAGCAGGATCGCGGGGTCGGCCTCGAGCTCGGCGACGGCGACCGAGAGGCGGTCGGGATGCCAGACGTCGTCTTGGTCGCACAGCGCGACGAACTCGCCGGTCGTGGCATCGACGGCGCGCTCGAAGTTGCGAGTGACGCCCAGCGGCGACTCGCCGCGCAGGATGCGCACCGGGATGGCGCTGCGGGCCTCGGCGAGCACCGCCGCCACAACCTCGAGGGTGCCGTCGCTCGACCCGTCGTCGGCGACCACTATCTCGGTGGGCGCGAGCGACTGGTCGAGGATGCTGCGCAGCTGCTCCGCGATGTACGTGGCCCCGTTGTAGGTGCAGAGGGCGACGGAGACGGAGGAATTCACGCCGCCGACTCTACCCGGAGGCAGAGCGGCGCGCGTGAACTCCCGATTCCGTTAGGCGGCCGGACCGTTGGGAATCGCCGCGGCGAACCCGTTGGGCACCTGCAGCCAGGTGCCACCGCCCATAACGAACGCGAGGCGGTCTGCCGACACGTAGAGCTTCTTGCCCCCGGAGAGGAGGTAGATCTCTCCACTGTCGATGCGGATGAAGTCGCCGAACGGCGCTCCGATTGCCGTGCGTCCGCAGGTCTCAGACGCGAGCGGTGTCCACGGGAACGGGAACAGCCCTGCCTTCTCCTCAGAGACGGCGTGCAACGAGCCGCCGGCCGCGACGTATTTCGCGCCGTTGCAGACCACGCCGAACGAGTTGTAGCCGCCCGGCGTCACCGCATAGGTGTCGAGCTCAGCCTGGTTCGCGTATGACCAGCCGAGGAAGCCCGCCGCCGTGGTGTACTCGAAACTGCCCACGTGGAGGCGGTTCGATGCGCCGTCGACGATGTAGATGCCCGGGTCGCCGGCCGTGCGGTACATCAGTCCGGGGGCCAGTGTCGGCGGTCCCTTCGGGATGGCCGCCACGACCTCGGGCGCGAGAGTCAGGATCGTCGGGTCCGGGCGTTTCGCGAGCGCGACGAGTGTCGGCCAGGCGCTGATCGACCGCGCGCCGGTGGGCGTCAGCATGTAGACGGTCGCGGCGTTCGAGGCCTTCACGAACGAGCCGTCGGCGAGGGTGCCGACCGTCGCGTACGAGTTGCCCAGCTCGCCCGCGATCGTGGTCGGCCGGGAGGCCGCGGCGATCGACCCCTGCGAGACCGAGTACTTGCCGCCGTCGGTGAGAAGGTGCACATCGGTGCCGCCGTCGATCCTCACCGTGTTGTCGAACACGGTCGGCGCCGCGCCGATGAAGCCGAGGCTGCCGTCGTGCAGGGCGCCCGACCACCGCTGTGCCAGGCCGGAGACGCTGGCCGTCGCGGTAGAGAGCGGATAGCGCACGCCGTTGGCGAGCAGGTTGTAGCTGCCGCCCTCACGCGAGGTGACCACGACGGAGTCGCGGATGAGCGGTGCCCCATAGGGGAGCGCGCTCACGGCGCCTTCGGTGAGAACGTTGAATCCGAGACCGAGGTTGGCCGCGACCTGCGACGCGTTGTCGAGCACCTCGCGCTTCGTGCCGTTGTCGAGGAAGTACCGCGCGCCCTCACGGGTGCCGAGCACCTGGGTGGCGATCGGTCCCGTGTGGAACGACGCGACCTGTCCGTCGGTCAGATTGACGTAGCCGTCGTTGTTGCACGACCCGCCGTAGTCGGCCACCATGTCGCACGAGTCGAACTGGGTCTTGATCGCGGAGTCGATGAAGTAGATCGCCCCGCCGGGAGCGCGGATGATGCGCTTCGCGTCGTGCAGGGTCGTCAGGCTGTCGAGGTAGGTCTGGGAGACCATCGACGCGGCGCCGAGCGCCGAGTAGGCGTTGTAGATCTCCGGCGTTCGCACCGGGTACTTGAAATCGCCGGAGACGAGGTAGACGAGGGCGTTGTCGACCGTGCGCAGAAGCGACGAAACGGTGGTCGAGCCGAACCAGTCGGTGTAGTAGCGCCAGAAGTTGCGGTTGCCGTAGGAGGCGCAGGCGTCGCCCGTGCCGTAGAGGTTCGCCATCGCCGAGGCGTTCGGCTGGTACGGGGTGTAGTTGTAGAGCCCGGCCGTCGCCGCGTTCTGGATGAGAACGGGAGTGCTGCCGCAGGCGGCGTTCGGGTGCAGGCGCACGTTGTTCACGCGTCCCGCGACATGGTTGAACGCGCTGGGAAGGGTGGAGTAGCGCTTGAACTGCGAGGCCGCCGAATAGACCTGGTTGAAGAAGCCGAAGTACTGCGAGTCGCAGGCGGCGGTGTCGGGACACGCGTAGCCGGTCGCGATCTGGTACTTGCCCGCGCTCGGCGAGGTGGCAGTGACGAGTCCCTGCTCCTTCTGCAGCAGAACGATGAGGGCCTTCTGGCTGATGCCGCAGACGGCGCCGACCTTGGCGATGATCTCGGCGGCCGACTCGTTGCCCGCTCCGGGGTATGCGGCGCAGCGGCCGGCGACGGCGGGTCGCGACGCGGTGTCCTGGCGGAAGTCCTTGAGGCAGGTGGCTCCGGCCGCGCAGGCCCGCACCTGCGAGTTGAGGAAGTTCTGCACCGCGCTCGCGCTCATCGCGCCGCCGTCGTAGAACAGGGCGTCGCTGATGATCATGCCGGGGTTGAACTGGCTGGCGACCGCGGCGGCCTCGGCCTTCTGCGGCGCAGCGGTGAACTGCAGCAGGCCCACCGCGAGGATGAGCGTGAGCCCTGAGGCTATGGTCGCGCGGATTTTCATGGGATCTCCAGAGCCGTCGGCAGTGACGTCGTCACTGTTCCGTCTAGTGCCGTATAACTCATTGTTATCTCCCACGTGCCTTTTGTGAACTGATCGATCGGGACCTGAGACGTGCCACATGATGTGACGCTCCGGTCCGGTTCGCCGCTAGCGGCTACCGATGTTTCGGCTGACAAACCCACGAACGAGTAAACGCACTCGCCCCCCGACTCGAGAATACCTGCGATGTAGCTGGAAACCGTGACATTTTGTCCATCAACATCAACTCCGGCTACGACTATTACTGCGTCCCTCTCCGGGGCCAGTGTCGAGTCGACGGGCGGGGCCGTCTGTTCGTCGACCGCCGTGGGCACGTTCCCGTCGTCGGGAGAGCCGCCCACGCATCCGGTCAATAGAAGGAGGAGGAGAGCCGCGGCCCCCGTGGTCGATATGCTGGTGATGAGCTTCATGGCACAGCCCCGCGCGAGTACGGGGTCCTCTCAGATGGCTTGGCCTATGATATATCGAGCACTTGCCGAGCGGTCACCGCGCCGATAATCGAGCGGGCCTGGCATCCCCACGATGAGGCGCGCGGGCGAGTGTTTGCGAAAACGCCCCACGACAGGCAGTTTCGCGAAATTCAGAATGAAGGGGCCCGTGAACGCACAAACTCAGACTCGCCTGATCAAGGCGGAGCGACTCGCGAAGATCAGCGAGATGGACTTCGTCGACGTCAGCAAGTCTCGCGGGTTCTTCCGCGGCACGTGGAGTTCGTTGACGGAGATCTGGGATCACCGCGAGCTTCTCGACCGGCTCGTTCGCCGCGAGGTGAAGGCCCGTTACAAAGACAGCCGCCTCGGCGTGGTCTGGAGCCTGTTCCGCCCGCTCGTGCAGCTGATGATCTACTACTTCGCGATCGGTCAGATCATGGGCGCTGCACGCGCCACCCCCGACTTCGCGGTCTTCGTCTTCATCGGGCTCACGCTCTGGATGCTCTACAGCGAGATCATCAGCGGCGGCGCCGGGTCGATCATCGGCAACGCGGGGCTGGTCAAGAAGGTCTATCTACCGCGTGAGATCTTCCCGCTCGCGGCCATCGGCAGTGCCCTCGTCAACTTCTTCGTACAGTTCGGCGTGCTCGTCATCGGCATCGCCGTGCTCAGCTACTACACCTGGTCCCCCGCGCTGCTGCTGGCGCCGCTCGCCTTTGTGACGATCCTCGTCTTCGGCGCCGCTCTCGGCATGCTCGTCGCGGCGGTCAACGTGTACCTGCGCGACGTGCAGCACTTCGTCGAGATCTATCTCCTGGTGTTCTTCTGGGCGTCGCCGATCGTCTATCCGTTCACATTCGTGCACAACCAGCTGGGCGGTGGATGGCTCGAAGAGCTCTACCTCGCGAGCCCGGTCACTCTCTCGATCATCGCCGCGCAGAAGGCGCTCTGGTCGGCGGGCAGCGCCGACGTCGGCGGCATCGTGCAGTACTGGCCGCCAGACCTCGAGCTGCGCCTGCTGATCGCCCTGGCCATCAGCATCGTCTTCCTCTGGTTCTCCCAAAGGGTGTTCTCGCGCCTGCAGGGCAATTTCGCGCAGGAGCTGTAACCCCATGGCTGCACCCACCATCGTCAGCGTCAACGACGTCTCCAAGCGATTTGTGCTCAACCGGCACAAGTCGATCAAAGAACGCCTCGTCAACTCCGCCTCGGAGAAGAAGTACCGCGAGGAGTTCTGGGCGCTGCGCGACATCAACCTCGAGATCGAGGCCGGTTCCACTCTCGGGCTCGTCGGCCACAACGGCTCGGGCAAGAGCACGCTGCTCAAGGTCATCGGCGGGATCATCACCCCGTCGTCGGGCACCGTCAAGCGCCGCGGCCGGATGGCCGCGCTGCTCGAACTCGGCGCAGGCTTCCACCCCGACCTCACCGGCCGCGAGAACGTCTACCTCAACGCTGCCATCCTCGGGCTCAACCAGAAGGAGATCGACCGCTACTTCGACGCGATCGTCGACTTCTCGGGCATCGAGGAGTTCATCGACACCCAGGTGAAGTTCTTCAGCTCGGGCATGTACGTGCGTCTCGCGTTCGCCGTGGCCGTGCACGTGAACCCCGACCTGCTGCTCGTCGACGAGGTCCTCGCCGTGGGCGACGAGCCGTTCCAGAACAAGTGCATCGCCAAGATCGCCGAATTCCAGCGCGAGGGCCGCACGATCGTGGTCGTGAGCCACTCGGCCGGACAGATCGAGGCGCTGTGCGACCGTGTGGTCGTGATGAACCACGGCCAGGCGATCTTCGACGGCGGCACCGCCGAGGGCATCGCCGTGCTGCAGGGCGGCTACGAGCAGCAGCGCCTGAGCGAGACCGAGCTCAACCTCGCCAACGGCCAGCCCTCCGCACTTGTCACAAGCGTGCTCATCGCCTCGGAGGAACCCGACGACGAGAAGACAGTCATCTCGGGAACCGACATGACCGTGTCGTTCAGCTACGAGGTCATGCGCGACGAGCGCCCGCTCGTTGCGAGCCTCTCGATCGAGACGACCCGCGGCGCGCTCGTCTACGGCCTCACCACTCGTATGCTCGACCAGGTGCTGCCGCGCACCGTCGGCCGTCACACCGTCGACTTCACGTTCTCGAACCCGGCCCTCGGCGCCGGGGAGTATGTGCTGCGCGGCGGACTCGAGACCGAGGACAACGAGCTCGTGCACGAGATGTCGCCCGCCTCGCGATTCACCGTGAGCAACGAGCTTCCCGGCACCGGCTACCTGCGAATGAACCTGCGCACCAAGATTCGTTCGCTGCCACCGGTGTAGGGTCGCTGACGCCATGACTACCTCTCCGCCCAAGAAACGCGCGCGCCGCTGGCTCATCTCGGCTATCACCATCCCGCTTCTCGCGATCATCGCCCTCGCGTCGTGGGGCTTCGCGTCGCCGATCGGCGCCGGCGCCGACGACGACTTCCACCTGTCGAGCACCTGGTGCGGCGGCCTCGAGACGCCCGGCCTGTGCGAGCCGTCGAGCATCGACGACGAGCGGCTGCTCTCGCGCGACATATTCAGAAACGCCCACTGCTACTACGGCCAGCCCGCGGTCAGCGCCGAGTGCCAGGGCGACTACCTCGGCGACGATCTGACCCAGGACATCCGCGCCACCGACCGTGGCAACTTCGCGGGCCTCTACCCGCCCGTCTACTACTTCGTCACGAGCGCCTTCGCGGGCGACAACCTGCAGATCTCCGCACTCGCGATGCGCATGTTCACGGTGTTGCTCTTCGTCGGCCTGGCGACGGCGGTGTTCTTCCTGCTGCCGATCCGGCGCAGGGTCACTCTCGTGCTGTCCATCGTGGCCACGATCGTGCCGCTCGGCATGTTCTACATCCCCTCGAACAACCCCACGGGCTGGGCGCTCATCTCCGCGGGGATCCTCTGGATATCGTTGCTCGGGTACTTCGAGACGACGGGCGTCCGCCGCGTCCTGCTCGGGGCGATAGCGGTCGTCGCGACCGTGATGGGCGCCGGCGCCCGCGCTGACGCCGCCATCTACTCGGGGGTCGCCGTCGTGGCGGTCGTCGCGCTGACGGCCACACGAACCCGCGCCTATCTGCTGTCGCTGATCCTCCCCGCCGCCATGGGATTTCTCGCGCTCGGCTTCCTGCTCAGCGCCAGCCAGACCTCCGCCGCCTCGACCGGGTTGAGCGACACGTCAGAGAGAGAACAGCACCCGCTCTTCACCCTCATCGCCAACAACATCATCGAGCTCCCCCAGCTGCTGGTGGGGTCGTTCGGAACCTGGCCGCTGGGCTGGCTCGACACCGAGCTGCCCGCGATCGTGGCGTTCGGCGCCGGACTCGCCTTCATCCTCGCGATCTCGATCGGCCTGCGGTCGCCGAACCGCCGCAAGACCTGGGTGTCGCTCGGCGTGCTCGGACTCTTCCTGCTCGTGCCGACGTACATCCTGTTCCGCTCGAACGCCTACGTGGGCACCGAGGTGCAGCCGCGATACATCCTGCCGCTGCTCATCCTGCTCACCGGCATCGTGCTTCTACAGTCGCGGCAGCGCGAGCTGCGCATCACCCGGCTGCAGGCGCTCGTCATCGTCTTCGCTCTCACCGCGGCGAATTCGATCGCGATGCACACCAACATCCGTCGCTACGTGACCGGGCTCGACCAGGGCTCCGGCAACCTCGACGCCGCCATCGAGTGGTGGTGGAGCATCCCCGTCTCGCCCATGGCCCTCTGGGTGATCGGCTCGGCGGCATTCGGCCTCTTGATGCTCGCGCTGGCCCGTGTCTGGTTGAAGACACAGCGGCCGGAGCCGCTCGACCGGGCGATCACGACCAGGTGGGACTCGATCTCCCTCTGACCCGACCCGACCCGTGCGGGACTCAGCTGGTCTTGCGCTGGTGCTCGAGCGATCCGGCCTTGATCTCGGCGGAGTTGTCGAGGTCGACGTTCGCAGCCTTGCGGTAGCTCGACCACTTGCGCCCCTGGAAGGCCGGGTTCACGACCAGCCAGTAGAGCTTGCGCTTCCAGCTGAAGCCGCCGTCGCGGGCGATGCGAGCGGAGTCGCCCAGGGTGCCGCGGATCGTGCGTCGCACCATCTGCGTGAACGTCATCGGCGGTGTCACCGTGCCGATCTGGCGGAGTCCCACGGTCTCGTCGAAGATGCGCGCACCGAACTCCGACAGTGTGAGGTCGTTGGAGTGCTCGACGGCGGCGCGCGGCGCGTAGGCCTTGCGGTAGCCGGCGGCGATCAGGTCTTGGCCGAACATCTGGTCTTCGGCGTAGCGTACGTCGCGGTAGGGGATGGTGTCGACGAGGAAGGCGCGGCGGGCCGCGGAGTTCACGTCGGAGTAGAAGGTGATCGCACCGAGCGTCCCCTCGTCGCGCACGAAGTCGTCTTTGTAGAAGACGCTGGTGCCGAAGTCGGGGCCGAACTGGGCGAAGACACCGTAGATCTCGTACTTCTGCAGCGGGAAGGCCTTGGCGCGGGGGATCTGCTTGCCCATCACGGCGACGATGCGCTCGTCCATGTCGAACGGCGCGATGAGCTCGCGCAGCCAGGCCGTGTTGGTGGGGATGGCGTCGTGGGTGAGGAAGGCGATGAACTCGCCGGTCGCGAGCCGAGCGGCGAGATTGCGGGTCTTGCCGTGGCCGAACTCGGAGTTGTCGATCTGGTGCAGGCGCACCGTAGGGAAGTCCGCCACGATCTGCAGGGTGGAGTCGGTGGAGCCCGAGTCGATGACGAGCACCTCGACCTCGCCCTCGACCTCTTGGGCGACGGCCATCTCGAGGATTCCGCGCAGGTACGTCTCTCCGTTGTAGGTGAGGATCGCGACTGTTGCGATGGGTGTTTCAGGCATTTCTCTGGCCTCGGATCTCGTTGTACGTTTCGCGGATGCCGGCTTCGAGGCTCGTGAGCTCGAGCCCGCCGAACTCGGTGCCGAACCGGGTGGTGTCGAGCACGACGCGGTCGACGAATGTCGCGGGGACCTGGCGCTCTTCGATCTCGAAATCGACGCCGGTCACCCGGCGCAGCGCGTCGAGGATCTCGTTGACCGAGTGTCCGGCACCGCTGCCGAGGTTGTAGACGTCGTGCTGCGGGGTGCTGCCCACCATGGAGGTGATCATCCGGGTGAGGTCTTCGACATAGAGGTAGTCGCGCACCATGGACCCGTCGCCGAATCGCACGACCGGTTTGCCCTGGGCGATCTGGCGCAGCGCGATGGGGATGAATCCCTGCAGCCGGTGCGGCGGCTGGCGGGTGCCGTAGGGGTTCGAGATGCGCAGCGCGGTGGACCGCAGGCCGTGCATCACCGAGAAGTAGCGCAGGTAGTTCTCGATCGACAGCTTGCCGATCGCATACGGCGACACGGGCATGGTCGGGTCGGTCTCGACATACTCCTCCCGCCCCTGCGGGCCGTAGATGGCCCCGCCGGTCGAGGCGAAGTAGACGTGCCCGACGCCCGCGGCGACGCAGGACTCGAGGAGGGTGACCGTCTGCACGAGATTGGTGCGGATGTCGAGCGACGGGTCGCTCTCGGCGGTCGCGGGGCTCGTGGTCGAGAGAAAGTGGAAGACGAGCTCTGCGCCGTGCACCGCGCGCTCGAGGTCGGAACGATTGAGGAAGTCGCCGCGGAACGCGGTGACCCCGCTCGCGGTGTACATGGGCTCCGGCGAGCTGAACCTGCCGAACGCCGTGACCTCGTGACCCTCGCGGGCGAGGCTGTCGACGAGGTGGGAGCCGATGAATCCGTTGGCTCCGATGACCACGGCCCTAGCCACGCATGGCCCTCTCGAAGGCCTCGACGAACTGGTGTCCCGAGCGTTCCCAGGTGACGCCGGCGAGCGACGCCGACATGGCGACGGCGCGCTCCGGAGCGTCGGCGCGGTCGAGCACCTCGACGAGACGGTTCGCGATCGCGCCGGGCGAGGAGACGACGTATTCGATGAACGGGTTGTCTGACACGAGCCGGTTGTTCGGGGCGTCGTTGACCACGGGGGCCACGCCGGCCGCCATGAGCTCGAGCGGCAGCAGAGACATGTTCGTCGCCGAGATCACGAGGCCCGCAGCGCAGCGGTTGTAGATCTCGTTGAGCTGCGAGAGGTCGAGTTCGGCGAGGTTGTTGTGCGGGAAGGTCAGGCTCCATCGGCTCACGTCGTAGCCGGCGAGGTTGATCGTGACGTCGGGCCGACGGCGGGCGAACTCCTCGAGCGCCATGACCGACAGCTCGAAGCCGCGGCGCGGGGTCACAGGGCGCGCGTAGAAGAAGATCTCGTTGCGGCGGCCCGTGTTGGTGACGTTGTAGTTGGAGCTCTCGGCGGCGAAGTCGAAGTGGTCGGTCGCCATGCCGAATTCCTCGTGCAGCTTGTGCGAGAGCCAGCCGCCGGCGGTGATCCCGTGGAAGCCGAACCGATAGGTGTTCTCGGCGAGGATCGACTCGGAGCCGTCGGGGTAGAACGCGGGCTCGTAGTCCTGCACGAAGTAGAAGCGCTTGGCCGTCGACTTGTCGAGGAAGGCGGGGTAGGCGGTCTCCCAGCCGGTGGCGAAGATGGCCTGCACCGACGGGTCGACGCCGGCGTCGTGGTCGTACATCTCCATGCTCGCGGAGATGTCGGGGTAGTTGCCCGAATCGCGCAGCATGCGGCGCATGTCCTTGCCGTTCACCACGACGGGGGTGCTCGTGTAGAAGTAGATCTTGCAGGTGTGGCCGGCCTTCTCGGCGAAGTCGATGAAGCGCAGGAGGTTCTGGTGGCCGCCGCTGTTCGGGCTCGGGGGCGACATGATCCAGGCGATCGTGACCGGGCCGGACTCCACGGTGATGGGTGTCGACAGCTGGGCCGGCGGGTTCGACCAGTCGGCCTCGAGCGCGTCGCGCGTCTTGACCGCCATGTCGACGGTCTCGCCGACGATCTCCGATTTGAGTCGCTTGCGGGTCATCCCGATAAAGGCCCGAGGCCCCTGGGTGCGCAGTACGCGCAATCCGACCGCAGCCAGTCTGACAAACTTCATCTGGTCCTAACCATCCGGGCGAGGCCCACGTTCCGAGTCGAACGCACCATGTTACCAAAACGGCGCTGAACGCTCCCACCGCGCACGCCCGGCACCGCCCCGCCTGCGAGTAAGCTAAAGGTCTATGTCCTCCACGCCGCTCGACTCAGTAGCGGTCGTCTCGGTCTCCTACAACTCCGGCCGCCACCTGCAGAAGTTTCTGACGTCGATCAGGGCCAGCGAGGCACACGGTCTCACCGTCGTCATCGCCGACAACGGGTCGTCCGACATCGAGTCGACACGCGCCGTGTGCATCGAGCACGCGGCGACACTGCTCGAGCTCGACGACAACTACGGCTACGGCGGCGCCATCAACCGCGCGATCGCCACCCTGCCCGCGACCATCACGACGGTTCTGATCAGCAACCCCGACGTGATCTTCACGTCGGGGTCGATCACCGCCCTCGCCGGCGCGATGGACGACCTTCCCGCGGCTGGCGCCGTCGGCCCCCGGGTGCTCAACTCCGACGGGACCGTCTATCCCTCGGCCCGACAGCTGCCGTCGCTGCGTACCGGCACCGGGCACGCGCTGTTCAGCAAGATCTGGGGCAGCAACCCGTGGACGGCCCGCTACCTCTCCGACCTGAGCGAGTCGAGCGTCAACCGCGAGGCGGGCTGGCTGTCGGGATCGTGCCTGCTCGTGCGGCGCACGGCCTACGACGCCATCGGCGGCTTCGACGACGCCTTCTTTATGTACTTCGAAGACGTCGACCTCGGCTACCGGCTGGGCAAGGCCGGCTGGAAGAGCTTCTACATCCCCCACGCCGTGGTCACCCACTCCGGGGCGCACTCCACCGGAACCGAGTCGAGCCGGATGCTGCAGGCGCACCACAAGAGCGCCTACCTCTACCTCTCGCGCAAGTATTCGGCCTGGTACCTGGCCCCGCTGCGCTGGAGCCTCAAGGCCGGCCTCGGCTTCCGCTCGTGGTGGCTCACCCGCGCGACCCGCTAGCGGCGGGCCGCGCAGGGCACTACTCGGCGTTGTCGCCGAGGAGGCTCATCAGATAGGCGCCGTAGCCGCTCTTCATCAGGGGGGCGGCGATCACGGCGAGCTGCGCGTCGGTGATCCAGCCGGCGCGCCAGGCGATCTCCTCGATGCATCCGACCTTGAATCCCTGGCGGTCTTCGATCACGCGCACGTACTCGGAGGCCTGCATCATCGACTCGAACGTGCCGGTGTCGAGCCAGGCCGTTCCGCGGTCGAGAACCTGCACCTGCAGCTTGCCGGCGTCGAGGTAGCGCTCGTTGATCGTCGAGATCTCGAGCTCGCCGCGGGCGCTCGGCTCAATGGTCTTGGCGATCTCGACGACGGTGTTGTCGTAGAAGTAGAGCCCCGGAACCGCGTAGTTGCTCTTCGGCTTCGTGGGCTTCTCCTCGATCGAGACGGCGACCATCTCGTCGTCGAACTCGACGACGCCGTAGGAGGTGGGGTTCGACACGTGGTACGCGAAGATGAGCCCGCCCTCGATGCTCTCGTTCGCACGGAGCGCCGACCCGAGGCCCGCGCCGTGGAAGATGTTGTCGCCCAGCACGAGCGCGACCGACTCCTCGCCGATGAACTCCTCGCCGAGGATGAAGGCCTGGGCGAGGCCGTCGGGCGAGGGCTGCACGGCATACTCGATGCTGATGCCGAGGTCGCTGCCGTCGCCCAGCAGGGCGCGGAACTGCTCGTTGTACTCGGGCGTGGTGATGATGAGCACCTCGCGGATGTCGGCCATCATCAGCGTCGACAGGGGGTAGTAGATCATCGGCTTGTCGAAGATCGGCATCAGCTGCTTCGAGATGCCCTTGGTGATGGGCCAGAGTCGGGTGCCCGATCCTCCGGCCAGGATGATTCCGCGCATGTTCTAGGCGCCTCTCGTGTCGAGCGAAGCGTAGAACGCCCGCACATCGGTGAACTGCGGCAGGAGGCCCAGCTCGGCAGCCTCGTGCAGGCCGGGTGCGTCGGTGTCCTTCGGCGAGAGCAAGAGCTCGCCGGCGGAGTCGGGGAAGATCAGGTTGATGTCGGGATCGGTCGGGTTGATCCCGTGTTCGCGCGGTGCGTTGTACGTGTCGCTCACGAGGTAGCTCACGGTCGCGTCGTCGGTGAGGGCGACGAAGGCGTGGCCGAGCCCCTCGCCGAGGTAGATCGACCGGTGGTCGACCGTGTCGAGCAGTACCGAGTCCCACTCGCCGAATGTCGGCGAGCCGACACGGATGTCGATGACGAAGTCGAGAACCGCACCGTGCACCGCCTGCACGTATTTCGCCTGCCCTCGCGGGACATCCGCGAAATGGATGCCGCGGACAACACCCTTCTTCGAGACCGACAGGTTGCCCTGTCGCAGGTCGAGCGGGTGGCCGACTACCTCGGAGAGCTTGTCGAAGCGGTACCACTCGAGGAAGACCCCGCGGTCGTCCTTCATCTGCTTCGGGGTGATCTCGTAGGAGTCGGGGATCGAGAGTTCACGAATTTGCACGTGAAGAGCCTACCAATCGTGGGCTCGGTGCTAGCCCGGCGGTCGGTTGTGCGGGTAGGGCCAGTATCTCGGGTCGTGCATCCGGAAGCTCCAGCGGCCCCAGGCGATGTCGACCTCGGAGCTGTGCACCGAGGCATCCCGGGTCTTCGACTCGAAGTGGTAGAGCTCGGCGTGGGGGGTCCAGTAGATGTCGTAGCCGAGCCACGTCGTCTTCATGCACAGGTCGACGTCGTTGAAGTTGCCGGGCAGCAGGTTGGTGAGCCCGCCGACCTCGTGGAACACCGCCGTGGGCATCAGGGCGCAGGCCGCCGTGACGCCGGAGACCTCGCGCTCCACCCGGTGGCCGTCGAGCGGACCGGGATCGTCGTGGTCGGCGTCGAGACCGATGTGCGATGCGTCGTTCTCGTAGTAGCCGTGGCCGGCGTGCTGGATCGTCTCGTCGCCGAAGTACAGCATCGCGCCGACCATACCGGCATTGGGGCGCTGCGCGAGTGCCAGCATCGACTCGAGCCAGCCGGGCGTGATGAGGTCGACGTCGTCATTGAGCAGCAGCACGTACTCGCCGCGCGCGTGGATCGCGCCGAGGTTGATCTTGTCGGAGAAGTTGAAGGGCTTGTTCCAGTCGACCTTGACGAACTTGTCGCCGGCGATGAGCCGCAGCTCTTCCACGACCTCTGGTTCGGCGACGCTGTCGAGCACGATCACGAATTCGTAGTTCGTGTAGGTCGACTTCTCGACGATGCCGCGCACGGCGTCGAGCACGTAGCAGGTCGATACACCGTCGGACACGCTGTGGATGCCCCGCGAGGGGATGATGATCGAGATGAGCGGCTCGCCGACGACGAGGCGCCGGGTGTCGTGCACGCCGTCGACACCGATCGAGACGATCTCGCCGCCGCCGCTCGCCGCGAGGTGCGTCTCGAGAGCGCGACGGGTCGAGGCGACGGCCGTCGCGTCGAGGTCGATCACGCGGGGCACGGGGCGCACGAAGAGCGGGGAGCTGATGTGCTCGATGCTCGACGACACGAGGCTGGCGCGCAGGGCGAGGTCGTAGAGCTCGGCGCCGGGCAGGGTCGCGTCGAGGCCGCCGAGCTCGGTGAACAGGGCTCGCGAGTAGAGCACGAGATCGCCGAAGTAGAACTGGCAGCGCAGGCGTTCGGGCGAGAAGATCGGTTTCGCGACGGTCGCCGGGCGGCGCTTGCCGCGCACCTTCACGGCCTCGTCGCTGTAGACGACGGTCGCGTCGGGGTGCTGGTGGACGAAGGTCGAGAGGGTCGCGAGCGCGCCGGGCGCGAGCACCCCGTCGCCGTCGACGACACAGACGTAGTCGGCTGTGGATGCCGCGACCGCGGCATTGACGTCGGCGGCGAGGGTCTCGCGCCTGACGACCGTCACGGTCGCCCCAGCGGCCGATTCCGTGAAACGCTCGACCGCCTTCGGCGCGCCGGAAAGAATGAAGAATTCGAGGGAGAGGCTCACCGTTACTTGTTTCGCCCGATTACGCGGTTGAACGCGATGTAGGGCGAGAGGACGATGCGGCCGACGCGCCAGGTCGTTGAGGAACGGAATTCCTTCAACTGCTTGGTGAGGGCCTCGCTGTTCATACCGGCCTTGAGGGCTGCGATCTGCGCCTCGAGCCCGATGATGCGGTCGACGAGTGCGAGCTGTCTCATCTGCAGATCGATTTTCTCTGTATCGTCAGTAGTTGGTTCAGTCATTGTCATCTCATTAACAGCCGGAATATTACGCTGTCAGTGTACCAACGCCGCCCTGAACATATTCTCGACGGAAAGCCCACGACCACGGGCCCCACGCCAAAGGAACGTAAGTCCCCTATGAAAATTCTCGTAACCGGCGGAGCCGGCTTCATCGGCTCGAACTTCGTGCGCCGCACCCTGGAAGACGCCTACCCGGGCCTCGAGGGCGCGGAGGTCGTTGTGCTCGACGCGCTCACCTACTCGGGCAACCTCGAGAACCTCGCCCCCATCGCCGACTCGCCCCGCTACAGCTTCGTGCACGGCGACATCCGCGACGCCGACCTGCTCGACACCCTGTTCCCCGACGTCGACGCCGTGGTGCACTTCGCCGCCGAGAGCCACGTTGACCGCTCGGTGCGCGACGCCTCGATCTTCGTCGAGAGCAACGTGCTCGGCACGCAGAAGCTGCTCGACGCCGCGCTGCGTTCGGGCCTGAAGCGCTTCGTGCACGTCTCCACCGACGAGGTCTACGGCTCGATCGCCGAGGGATCGTGGAACGAGGAGCGCCCGCTCGAACCGAACTCCCCCTACTCCGCGTCGAAGGCCGGCAGCGACCTGCTCGCCCGCAGCTACTTCCGCACCCACGGCCTCAACGTCTCGATCACGCGGTGCTCGAACAACTACGGCCCGTACCACTTCCCCGAGAAGGTCATCCCCCTCTTCGTCACGAACCTCATCGACGACAAGCACGTGCCGCTCTACGGCGAGGGCAACAACATCCGCGACTGGCTGCACGTCGACGACCACACCCGCGGCATCGCGATGGTGCTCGTGGGCGGCCGCGCCGGCGAGATCTACAACATCGGCGGCGGCACCGAGCTGACCAACAAGGAGCTCACCCAGCTGCTGCTCGACTCCACCGGCAAGGACTGGTCGTACGTCGACCGCGTTCAGGACCGTCTCGGCCACGACCTGCGCTACAGCGTCGACATCTCCAAGATCCGCGAGGAGCTCGGTTACGAGCCGCTCGTGCCGTTCGAGCAGGGTCTCGCCGACGTCGTGCAGTGGTACCGCGACAACCGCGAGTGGTGGGAACCGCTCAAGGCCCGCGCGGAGCTCTCCTAGACCATGAAGTACCTGATCGTCGGAGCCGGCGGCATGCTCGGCACAGACCTGCAGGCGGCCCTAGCCGGTCGCGAGGTGACCGCGCTCACCCGCACGGAGCTCGATGTGACGGATGCGTCCGCGGTCGCCGCGGCCGTCGCCGGGCACGACGTGGTGGTCAACGCCGCCGCGTACACCAAGGTCGACGATGCGGAGAGCCACGAAGACGCGGCCTATGCGGTGAACGCGACGGGGGCGGGCAACCTCGCCGTCGCGGCCGCCGCTGCCGGCGCGAAACTCGTGCAGGTCTCGACCGACTACGTCTTCGACGGCTCCGCGACCGAGCCGTACGCCGAGTCGACGCCCGTCGCGCCGGTCTCCGCCTACGGCCGCACGAAGGCGGCCGGCGAACGCCTCGCCCTCGAGGCGCACCCCGGTGGAACCTACATCGTGCGCACCGCGTGGCTCTACGGCCAGCACGGTCCGAACTTCGCCAAGACGATGCTCACGCTCGCCGGCAAGCTCGATACCGTCGCCGTCGTCACCGACCAGGTCGGGCAGCCCACGTGGACTCTCGACCTCGCCAAGCAGATCGTCGCCCTGGTCGACGCCGACGCCCCGGCGGGCATCTACCACGGCACCGCGAGCGGGCAGGGCAGCTGGTTCGAGTTCGCCGGCTCGGTCTTCGCCGGCGCCGGCTTCGAACGCGCTCGGGTCACGCCCACCGACAGCTCGGCATTTGTGCGTCCGGCTCCGCGGCCCGCCTACTCCGTACTCGGGCATAACGCCTGGGCCGCGGCCGGCCTGAGCCCCATGCGCGACTGGCAGCAGGCCCTCGACGAGGCCTTCAGCACGGGGGCGCTGACGGCACCATGACCACCATGCGTGTGATCATCGACGAGATGCTCTCGCCGACGCCCAACGGCATCTCCCGGTACGCCGAGGAGCTCACACGCGCGCTCATCCAGTACGCCCCGCCCGGGTGCTACGTCGAGGGCATCGTGTCGGCGTCGACCGAGCCGGAGTACGCGGTCGTGAACGAGCGCCTGCCCGGTCTCAGCAGCCTCTACAAGACGAGCCTGGCCAGGCGCGAGCTCGTGTCGGCGTGGCAGCACGGGTTCACCCGCCTGCCCGGCGGCGGCATGATCCACGCCCCGAGCCTGCTCGCCCCTCTCGGACGCCACGACCGCGTCAACGCGACCGGGCAGCAGATCGCCGTGACGATCCACGACGTCGTCGCGTGGACGCATCCGCAGTCGCTCTCCACCCGGCGCATCGCCTGGCACAAGGCCATGGCCAAACGGGCCCACAAGTATGCCGACGCCGTGGTCGTGCCCACGCACGCCGTCGCCGACGAGCTGCGCGACATCCTCGACTTCGGCGACCGCGTGCGGGTCGTCGGCGGTGCGGTGAGCCCCCGGCTCGAGGTGCCCTCCGACGCCGACGACCGCGCCGACCGGCTCGACCTGCCCGAGCGCTACCTGCTCACCATGGGCGGGCTCGAATCCCGCGGCGGCATCGAGCACGTGCTGGCCGCCCTCGCGCTCCCCGGCGCGACCGACCTGCCGCTGCTCGTCGTCGGGCCCGACGAGTCAGACGGCCGCTCGATCGCCGCCGCGGCCGCCGAGGCCGGGCTTCCCGAGGGCCGGGTCACGACACTCGGCTATATCTCCGACGCCGACCTCTCGGTCGTGCTCGACCGCGCCGTGCTGCTGGTCTTCCCGAGCGTGGCCGAGGGCTTCGGCCTCGCCGTGCTCGAGGCCTTCCACTTCGGCACACCCGTGGTGCACTCCGACGTGCCCGCGGTCGTGGAGGTCGCGGCCGACGCGGGCATCGCCGTGCCCATCGACGACATCGAGGGCTATTCCGGGCGTCTCGCCGAGGCGATGACGAGGGTCGCCGACGACGCAGGGCTCGCGGCACGCCTCGGCACCTACGGGCGGGACCGGGCTGGCCTGTTCAGCTGGCAGTCGGCCGCGGAGCACGTCTGGCAGCTGCACGCCGACCTGTAGCGAAACCCGCCGTCGCTATTCCGCTTCGGGAGTGGGCGTGAACGCCACGTCGATCATCTCGTGGATGGCGTCGAAGTCGGGCCGTTCGACGACCACGCCGTTGGCGGGGATGAGCTCGAACTTGTCGATCGGCAGCTTGCGGGTCTTGTTCGCGAGGTCGACGAAGTAGCCGAGGGCCGCCTGCGGAACGTCGCTCCTCACCACCTGGGCGCCCGCCTGGGCCACAGCCTGGAACTTCGTGAGAACGTTCGCGGGCTCGAACTGGGCGATCACGGCCTCCTGAACCTCGCGTTGCCGTTCCATCCGTTGGTAGTCGGTCATGTTGTACCGGGTGCGGGCGTACCAGAGCGCGGTGGTGCCGTCCATCCTCTGGGTTCCCGCTTCGATCGTCCCGACGACGGGGCCGCCGTTGATGCCGATCGGCAGCTCCTCGGCCACCGTGATCTCGATCCCGCCGAGCGCGTCGATCAGATCGCTGAAGCCCTGCATGTCGATGAGCACGTAGTACTGCAGGGTGATTCCGAGGGTGCCCTCCACGGCATCGCGCATCGCCTCGATGCCGGGGTTGCTGCCCTCGGCCTCCGCGTCGGGGTAGAGGTCGGGGTGCTCTTCGCCGTAGGTGTACAGGTAGCTGATGAGGCACTCGTCGCCGCAGTCGTAGCCGTCGGGGAACGGCCCGTAGAGCGGCGAGCCCTCGGAGAACGGCGCGCGCTCGAGGTTGCGTGGGATGCCGACCATGGTGGCCTTGCCCGTCGCGGCCTCGATGCTTACGACGGAGATGCTGTCGGGACGCAGCCCGAGCCGGTCGGGTCCGGCGTCGCCGCCGAGCAGCAGCACGTTGTAACGGCCATCGACGGCCTCCGCCGCCTGCCCGCTCGCGAAGATCGTGGCGATCGCGTCGCGAGTCGCGCCTGTCACGACGACCCCGTAGTTGGCGGTGCCGCCGACGCCGACGAGCACGATAACGGCGAGACCCGCCACGAGCCAGCGGGCGGCGGGGGCGACCCGAATGAGCCGGGCCAGGCGCAGCGTGTCGACGGTGAGCACGATCCACAAGACGATGTAGAAGACGAGCGCCACCTGGATCGCCGTCAGCCCGATCACATTCGTCACGACCGCGTAGACGGCCGGCGGCCAGACGAGGAAGAGAACGAGGCCGAGGATGGCGAGGGCCCAGAGTACAAACGTCGCCACGACGCCGAACCGGCCGAGCCGACGGTCGCCGGCGAGCAGCTGGGCGCTGCCGGGGAGCAGGATGTTGAAGCCCACGAGCCACCAGGCCCTGCGGGTCATGGTGCTGCGGGAGCTCGTGTCCGGGTAGCGGACCGGGCTGGCGACGGTCACAGCTTCGAAGCGAGCGCCGCGTTTTTGTCCGCCACAAGACGCTCGAGGCTCGTCGCGAACTCGTCGAGCTTCGTCGCGAGATCGTCATCGGATGTCGACAGGATGCGGGCCGCGAGCAGCCCGGCGTTGCGCGCGCCGCCGATCGACACGGTCGCGACGGGCACGCCGGCGGGCATCTGCACGATCGACAGCAGGGAGTCGAGGCCGTCGAGCTTGGCGAGGGCCACGGGAACGCCGATCACGGGGACCGTGGTCACCGCTGCGAGCATGCCCGGGAGGTGCGCGGCGCCGCCGGCCCCCGCGATGATCACCTTGAGTCCCCGCGCGCGGGCGGTGCGCCCGAACTCGATCATCCGCTCTGGGGTGCGGTGCGCAGACACGATCTCCACCTCGTGGGCGATGCCGAACTCGGTGAGGGCGGCCGCGGCATCCGCCATAACGGTCCAGTCGGAGTCCGAACCCATTACGACGGCTACAAGTGGTGAAGTCACGGAGACAATCGTAGGGGTCAGTTGTCGAAGAAGGCCGCTGCGGCGCGCGCGCTGAAGACTGTGAGATCGAGGTCGTCGCCGCCGGCGGTGACGTGGCCGATCTTGCGGCCGGGCCGCGGCGCCTTGTCGTAGAAGTGGAACTTGACCGTGGGCTGGTCGGCGAAGGCGAGGTCGTAGCGGTCGGTGACGGCGCCGGTCGCGGGCCCGCCGAGCACGTTGACCATCACACTCCACTCGTCGCGGCACCCCGCCGCTCCCAGCGGCAGGTCGAGGACGGCGCGCAGGTGCTGCTCGAACTGGCTCGTGGTCGAGCCGTCGATCGACCAGTGGCCGGTGTTGTGCGGGCGCATCGCGAGCTCGTTCACGAGCAGGCGGTCGTCGGTCGTCTCGAAGAGCTCGACCGCGAGCACCCCCGTCACACCGAGCGCCTCGGCGATGGTCGTGGCGATGTCGGCGGCGACCTCTGCGACCTTGCCGGCCGAGCGCGGGGCCGGCGCGATGACCTCGGCGCACACCCCGTCGCGCTGCACCGACTCGACGACGGGCCAGAGGGCGAGTTCGCCGCTCGGGCGCCGCGCGACCAGCTGCGCGAGTTCGCGGCGGAACTCGACGAGCTCCTCCACGAGCAGCGGCTCGCCGTTCGCGGCGGCGAACCAGTCGTCGGCGTCGGAGGCGTCGCGCACGACGCGCACGCCCTTGCCGTCGTAGCCGCCGCGCGCGGTCTTGAGCACGGCCTTGCCGCCGTGGTCGGCCAGGAACTGCGCGAGCTGCTCGCTCGAGACGACCCGCGCCCAGTCGGGCACGGGCACGCCGAGCTCTGCCAGCCGCTCCCGCATCAGGAGCTTGTCCTGCGCGAACTGCAGCGCATCCGGCGAGGGCTGCACGTTGACGCCGCGGGCGACGAGTTCGCGCAACACCGCCTGCGGAACGTGCTCGTGGTCGAACGTGACGACGTCGACCCCCTCACAAAAACGAAGGACATCGTCGACGTTCAGATGACTTCCGAGCGCGGTGACGGCGATAGCGGCCGGTTCTCCTTCGTTTTCGGCGAGGACGCGGAGGGTGAGGCCGAGGTTGGTTGCGGCGGGAATCATCATTCTCGCGAGCTGACCGCCCCCGATCACACCGACGGTTTTCGACATCTGGTTGGCACTCCTGCAGTTCGCACGCCCGAGGGATCTCTCAGCGTTGGGGGTGGCGGGCCGGATAGACTTCCAGCTCGGTATACCTATCTTCGCTCACCCCGGTTGGATGCATGCGCGCTCTCGTGACCCAGTTCGGCCGTTTCGGCGCCGTAGGTCTCGTCGGCCTCGTCATCGACGTGGGCGTGTTCAACATCCTGCGGCTCACCGTGCTCAGCCCGGAGGCCCTGCACGAGGGCCCCGTGATCGCGAAGATCATCTCCACCTCGCTGGCCATCATCGCGAACTGGCTCGGCAACCGCTACTGGACCTTCGGCAAGCAACGCCGCCCGCACTGGCTCCTCGAGGCGCTCGAGTTCGCACTCGTGAGCATCGGCGGGCTGCTCATCGCCCTTGGCTGCCTCTGGGTGTCGCACTACGCGCTCGGCTTCACCTCGGTCGTCGCCGACAACATCTCGACCAACGTGGTCGGTCTCGCCCTCGGAACGGCGTTCCGCTTCACCTTCTACCGGCTGTGGGTCTTCGGCCGCCACCGCCCGGGCTCCGGCGCGCACACCGGCGCTGCCGCCGGCGTCGCGCCCCGCGTGCCGCTTCCCGCAGCGGACTAGCGGGTTCCCCAGATCGTCGTCTCGTCGGGGGCCGCCGACTGCTCCTGCTGGCGGCGGGCCGCGACGGGGTTCTGGCTGAGCTCCATCAGGTCGTGGATGGCGGCCTGCACGAGATCGGCGCTCGGCACGTCGCGCAGCACGATCGGCCGGTCGTGGCCCGTGTTGATGAGCACGTCGCCGCTGCGGAACAGCGACTGCATCGCGTTCTTGCGAACCGTCACGTCGTAGCCCCGGCTGTGCAGCAGCTCCTGCCGCACCCGCACGAAGAACCCGCTGCGCAGCACGATGCGACGCGTGGTGATCGTGTAGTGGCGGCCCAGCCAGTACAGCAGGGGTAGAAGCCAGAGCAGCAGGCCGAACAGCAGCGCGGCGGCGAGCACGGAGAGGTTCTGCCACGGCTCGGGGAAGCTGCCGTAGAAGTATCCGGTGGCCGCGAGGATGAGGATCAGGGCGACGCTGGGCCAGAAGAGGGCGCGACCGTGCGGTCGAAGCCGCGCGACGACGGCTTCGGGCACCCTGCTCTCAGTGGACATGCCTCATTCATACCGCAGATGTGTCACGTCGCCCGCGGCGACAGCCGTAACCTGGCCATCCGAGGTGCGACGCACCCGCAGCCGGCCGGCGCCGTCGATGCCGACCGCCGCCCCGAGCAGGTCGGGCGCGCCGGGCAGCTCGACCTTGACCTGCTGTCCGATGGTCGTGCACAGTTCGTCGAGCTGCTGTGCGATGCCGCTGCCGACGGGGTCGGCCCCGAGCCGCACGAAGTCGGTGTAGAGGTCGCGCAGGTTCGTCAGGTAGGCGCTGAGCGCGGCATCCGCGAGCTCGTCGCCGACGAGGGTCGCACCGCTGAGCGCGAGCGACGTCGAGACCGGCGTCGGCAGCTGCTCGCGGGTGAGCGAGAGGTTGAGGCCCGCGCCCATCACCACGGCGTCGCCGGCAGGCAGCAGCTCGGCGAGGAGTCCGGAGACCTTGAGCCCGTCGATCTGCACGTCGTTGGGCCACTTGAGGCCGACCCGGTGGGCGGGCACGAGGCTCTGCACCGCGCGCGTCATGGCGATGCCGGCGATGAGCGGCAGCCAGCCGAAATGGCCGATCTCGAGCGGCTGGCCGGCCGGCAGCACGGGTCGCAGCAGCACCGACACGGCGAGACTCGCCCCGGGAGGTGCGACCCACACGCGGCCGAGCCGACCGCGGCCGGCGGTCTGATTGCCCGTGACGACGACGCTGAAATCGGCGGGCGACCCCGCGGATGCCTGTGCCACCAGCACGTCGTTGGTAGAACCGGCCTCGGGCAGAACCTCGAGGTTCTCAGCCACGGCCGCGCTCAGGGGAAGCTTCATCCGTCAAGGCTACCCGTGGGGGCGTGCGCCTCTCGCCCCGTAGCCGACCGGGCCGCGCACCCGGCGCGTCACGCGGCGCATCGCGAGCACCGCGCGCCGCGCCGGCACACCGACCACGAGGGCGACCGCGCCGAGCGCCGAGCGGTCGTACGACCCGAAGGCCTGCTTGCGTTCCCACGCGCGCCGCAGCAGGCCGCCGAATCCGCCGCGCAGCGACCGCCGCGCGACCAGCGGGCAGAGCTCTCGCGCGGCGAGCAGTTCGCGCACTCCGTCGAGCCAGTCGTCGTCGCTCGAGGGGTGGAAGTAGTTGTCGTCGAGCCAGCGCTCGTGCGGCAGGGCGAACCGCAGCGCCGCCACATCGTCGCCTGAGCCGGCGAGTCCCGAGCCGTCGAAGACGAGGTTGATGAGCTCGGCCGTCACCCCGAACTCGTCGACCACGATCACGGGTATCCCCCGGGCGACGGCCTCGATCACGGCGGTCGAGCTCACGGTCACGAGCCCCGCCGCCGAGTCGAGGGCGTCGGCCATCGGCCCGGACACCACGACCAGGTTCTCGGGCACGCCGGTGCGCGCCGACAGCAGGTCGGGGTAGCTGTGGTCTTCGCTGTGCGTCTGCTGCTCGCCGCTCACGGCCCGCACCTTGATCACCACACGGTGGTCGGGATGGCGAACCGCCGTGTCGACGAGGATGTCGAGCATCCGCTCCCGGTGCTCGCGCAGGGCCGGCACGATCGACTGCACGGCGAACACCACGTCGCGACCGCCCGAGACGGGGGCGGCGTCGGCGAACGGCAGGGTCGCGAGGGCGAGCCGGTGCGTCCAGCCGCGTTTGCCGGCGACGAGGCCGAACTCGCGGATCTCGTGTTTGCTGTGCAGCACCACGAGGTCGGCCTGGGCGCGGTAGAACAGCGCCTTCCAGGTCGCGGGGATCGAGATGCCGGGCAGTCCGCTCACGAGCACCGGACGGTCGGGCAGTTCGGCGAGGACGCGCATGACCACGGATGCCGCGGGCCCGCGCATCGCGACGATGACGACGTCGGGCAGCTCGCGGGCGACGCGTTCCTCGAGTTCGTCGAGGGTGGTCAGATGCACCGCCCGCGGCTCGAACCCGGAGCCGGCGAGCGCCGCAGCGAGCTGCGCGTCGCTCGGCCTCGCGGGTGTCGCCACCACGACGATGTCCCGCTCCCACTCCGCGGGAAGCCGCGCGAGCAGCGCGGCCCCCCACTTCACGTAGGAGTCGGTGTCGACGAGGGCGAGCGCCCTCACGCCTGTACGCGGCGCAGTTTCGCCAGTGGTGCCAGCTCGCCGGGGAACACGCGCTTGACGCCGTCGCCGAGAGCCTCCGAGACGACGCGGATGTCGCGCACGAGCTGGGCGAAGTCGGCCGGTTCGAGCGAGGCGGAGTGGTCGGATCCCCACATGCCGCGGTCGAGGGTGACGTGGCGTTCGACGACCGTGGCGCCGAGGGCGACGGCGGCGAGGCTGATCTGCAGTTCGCGCTCGTGGCCGGAGTAGCCGATCGGCAGGTCGGGGAACCGCGCGGCGAGCGTCGGGATCATGCGGAGGTTGGCCTCCTCCGTCGGCATCGGGTACGACGAGGTCGCGTGCAGCACGATGAGCCGGTCGCGGTCGAGCACGTTCACGGCGGCGTCGATCTGGTCCGTTGTCGACATGCCCGTGGAGAGGATGATCGGCTTGCCGGTGGCGGCGAGCGCCTGCAGCATGCCGATGTCGGTGACCGAGGCCGACGCCACCTTGTGTGCGACGACGCCGAGGTCTTCGAGGAAGGCGACCGCGGGCTCGTCCCACGGAGACGCGAACCAGTCGAGTCCGCGCAGCAGCGCGTGGTCGCCGATCTCGATGTACTGGTCGCGGTCGAACTCGACGCGGTAGCGGTAGTCGAGGTACGTCATCGTTCCCCACGGCGTCTCGCGCAGAACGCTCTTCATGTGTTCGGGCGTCGAGATGTCGGGGGTGCGCTTCTGAAACTTGACCGCCTGGGCGCCCGCGTCGGCGGCCATGTCGATGAGCTGTTTCGCGAGTTCGACGCTGCCGTTGTGGTTGAGCCCGATCTCCGCGATGACGTACACCGGCTCGGTGGCGCCGATGGTGTGGGATCCGATGTCAATTGTCATTCTGGGCTTCCTTATCGGTTGGCATCGCGAGCTCGGCGAGTTCGCGAACGGCACCGTCGCCGCCGCGCCGGGTGAGGACCACCCGGGCGGCTGCGACGACGAGGGGGTGGGCGTCGGCGACCGCGACCGGCCAGCCGACGAGGGCGAGGCAGGCGAGGTCGTTCACGTCGTTGCCGAGGTAGGCGACCCTGGCGAGGTCGAGACCGCGGGCGGTCGACCACTCGAGAAGCGCGCCGGCCTTGTCGTCGAGTCCCTGGCGCACGTCGACACCGAGCTTGCGTGCCCGGGCCGACACGACCGGGTTGACCTCGGTCGAGAGGATGAGCAGCGGAACCCCGGCTTCGCGCAGCATCCGCACCCCCATCCCGTCGGAACGGTTGGTGACCACGAACTCCGCGCCGTCTTCGCCCACGAGCACACGGTCGTCGGTGTGCACGCCGTCGAAGTCGGTGACGACGGCGTCGACGTCGATCGTCGGCAGAGAGCCCGGTGCGTCGAAGGCGCGGGCGAGCACGGATGCCACGGCGAGCTCGTCGAGCGTGTCGATCTCGATCGCGTGCCGTTCGTCGACCGTCACGACCCCGACGGTTCCGAAGAAGCGGTAGCCCGCGGTGCGGAAGCCCGCCGCGCGCATGACGTAGAAGGCGCCGGTCTCCCGGTACTGCGCGTCGCGGTCCTGGCGGCGCGGGCGGAACGAGTGGTCGTGGTTGACCCCGGATGCCCCGTCGGCGTCGAGCCGCCACAGGAAGGCGTGGGTCGGCACCGCCGAGAACACCGCGTCGCAGTCGTCGTCGACCCGGGCGATCGCCTCCTCGAGGGACACCGGGTCGATGAAGGGGCTCGTGGCCTGGATGAAGACGAGCACGCGTGTGCGCACCCCGCGGCCCTCGAGCACGTCGAGCGCGTGCAGCAGTGCCGACTCCGAGCTGGACGCGTCGGCGGCGAGCGTCGCCGGGCGGTGCACGATGTCGGCGCCGGCGGCGAGCGCGGCCGCTGCGATCTCGGCGTCGTCGGTGGTGACCACGACCCGGTCGATCGAGGCGGCGCCCTGTGCGCTGCGGATGGCCCGGGCGAGGAGCGACGTTCCGCCGACCTCGCGGAGGTTCTTGCGGTGCACGCCCTTCGACCCGCCTCGCGCCGGAATCACGGCGACGATCTCGGCCGAATCACGCACGCGGGTCTCCATTCACGGCGACCGGGCGGCAGCCAATGTGGTGACGTTACGGCGGCGAAGTGACACGGGAGGCGGCCGCCGGGTTAACGACAGGAGAAGGGTTCGAGACATCCGTGCAAGGAGTGGCGCCCGATTCTGTAGGTTCTCGCAGGCGGGTGCCCCCAAAGTGTGCCCAGTAGAGTGAAACCCGTGAATCTAGACGACGCCAACCCCGACCTCTTTACGACCGCGGGCAAACTCGCCGACCTGAAGGTCCGCTACCACGAGGCCGTGACGGCGAGCGGCGAGACCGCCATCGAGAAGCAGCACGCCCGCGGCAAGAAGACGGCCCGCGAGCGCATCGAGGAGCTGCTCGACCACGGATCGTTCGTCGAGCTCGACGAGTTCGTGCGCCACCGCACCCACGCCTTCGGCATGGAGAAGAAGCGTCCATACGGCGACGCCGTCGTCACCGGCCTGGGCACGATCCACGGCCGCCAGGTCGCCGTGTACGCCCAGGACTTCACCATCTTCGGCGGCTCCCTCGGAGAGGTCGCCGGCGAGAAGATCATCAAGGTCATGGACCACGCCATCAAGACGGGCGTTCCGATCATCGGCATGCTCGACTCGGGCGGCGCGCGCATCCAGGAGGGCGTGGTCGCTCTCGGCAAGTACGGCGAGATCTTCCGCCGCAACACCCAGGCCTCCGGGGTCATCCCGCAGATCTCGATCATCATGGGCCCGGCGGCGGGCGGCGCGGTGTACTCCCCCGCGCTCACCGACTTCGTGATCATGGTCGACAAGACCAGCCAGATGTTCGTCACCGGCCCCGACGTGATCAAGACGGTCACGGGCGAGGACGTGGGGATGGAGGAGCTCGGCGGAGCCCTCACCCACAACAAGATCTCGGGTGTCGCGCACTATCTCGCGAGCGACGAGAGCGACGCGCTCGACTACGCGCGTGCGCTGATCAGCTTCCTGCCCGACAACAACCTCGCGGAGCTGCCCGTCTACGAGAGCGCGGTCGAGCTCGAGATCACCGACGAGGACCGCAAGCTCAACTCGCTCATCCCCGACAGCCCCAACCAGCCCTACGACGTGAAGACCGTCATCGAGCACATCGTCGACAACGGCGACTTCCTCGAGACCCAGCCGTTGTTCGCACCGAACATCGTCGTCGGCTTCGGCCGCGTCGAGGGCCGCTCGGTCGGAATCGTCGCCAACCAGCCGAACGCGATGGCGGGCACGCTCAACATCGAGGCCGGCGAGAAGGCGGCGCGGTTCGTGCGCTTCTGCGACGCGTTCTCGATTCCGATCATCACCCTGGTCGACGTTCCCGGCTACCTCCCCGGCACCGACCAGGAGTGGACCGGCGTCATCCGCCGCGGTGCGAAGCTGCTCTACGCCTACGCGGAGGCCACCGTGCCCCTCGTGACCGTGATCACCCGCAAGGCCTACGGCGGGGCGTACATCGTTATGGGCTCGAAGCAGCTCGGCGCCGACCTGAACTACGCGTGGCCGACGGCCGAGATCGCCGTGATGGGCGGGCAGGGCGCCGTGAACATCCTCTACCGCAACGAGATCAAGGCGGCCGAGGCGGCGGGCGAAGACGTCGCCGCCGTGCGCACGAGGCTCGCGAACGAGTACACCTACAACGTGGCCAGCCCGTTCCTCGCCGCCGAGCGCGGTGAGCTCGACGGCATCATCGAGCCCGCGGCCACGCGCGTCGCGATCATCAAGGCGCTGCGCGCCCTGCGCACCAAGCGCGCCACGCTGCCGCCCAAGAAGCACGGGAACATCCCGCTGTGAGCGAGAACCCGCAGACGGATGCCTCGCCCGTGTCGTTCACGATCGTGGCGGGCGACCCCACGCCCGCCGAGGTCGCCGCGGTGACCGCGGTCCTCGGCGCGGCCCTGGAGGAGATCGCCTCCGACCACGAGCGCGAGTCGACGACGGGCACCTCGGCCTGGCAGCGGAGCCAGCGCCCCATCCGTGTGCCGATCGTGCGCGGACACGACTCCTGGCGCGCATTCTCGGCCTGATCGCGGAATCCGCAGCAGACTGAGCCGATTTCATCTGGATTGCCGCCAAAAGCGGAACTAAACGGCTGTTTAGACCCCCATGTACCCCGGTTTTCGACCGTGAATGGGCTGTGTGACCAGCAGATTACTGGTTTCCGACCGGGTGGGGTGCAAAACTGTACCCCTGCTGTCCCCCTAAATGACGACTGTGCAACCTTTCAGAAGACGGCATTATTACTTGTGCTAGGTGTCTCTCATCGAGTTACACCACCATTTGTTAGCCGACTAGGGTAAGCGGGCTAACTCATGGAGGCGAGTCAGGGTGCTATTCGGGTTAGCGCCCTGACTCGGATTTTGACACAAGGCCGGAGACCACGTCTCCGGCCTTGTGTTCATTAACGGCGTAGGTGTAGCGCCCGGGGCGCGCGCCGAACAGCCGGGGGCGACCCGTCGATCAGGGGCGCACCGGCGGCTACGACTTGGGGATCTCGAGCCAGAGGTCGACTTCGTCGTCTTCGTCGTCGAGGGCGTCGGTCTCGGCCGCTCCGTCGCCCGTGCTGCGCAACCCGACGACGGTCACCGCGGTGTCGGAGCCCTCGTTGGCCGTACGCACGATGATCTTGTCGGCCTCGCTGCCACGGAGGGCGGCCGCCAGCTGGTCGAGCACACGCTCCCGTGCGGGCTCTGCGAGGGCATCCATGCCCCCCTCGTCGAGCAGGGTGACGATGGCGCCCCGCCGGCGGGCGATCATGACCTGTTCGCGCACCGCGTTGTTGAGCAGCTTGCGGCCACGGATCTCGTCGCGGATGGCGCCCTCGAGGTGGAGGCACTCGAGACGTTCGGCCTCGGTGAGGTCGCCGCCGCTGTGCTCGATCTGCCGCAGCATAGGCAGCGCCATCGAGCTCGTCTGCCCGAGGCGGAACTGACGCTCGAAGACGTGAGCCTCCTGCGCGGCCTGCCAGTCGGCCGCCTCGCGCTCCGCGAAGGCGAACCGGCGGGCGTCCTTCGACGCCTTCGCGATCGACCGGCTGAGCACGTTCGAGATGGCGACCCACGACGCGCTGCCGATCACGCCGAGGGCGATGAGCGCGCTCGGGCCGTCCCACACCACGGTCTGCACAACGAGGAAGGCGATTCCCGCCCAGGCGAACATCTGCCGCCGCCGCGTGGAGGTGATCGTCATCAGCGTTCCGACGGCGGCCACGTACCAGGTCGCATAGCCGTTGCCCCCGGGCCGGTCGGGGTCGAGCTCGCTCGTGACCAGCAGCGGGATGGCGACCACGATCGCGACGTTGAACGCCGCCATCCAGATCGGCATCCGGGCGGGGCCCCAGCGCACCAGACTGATCGCCGTGGCGATGAGGTAGATCGCCATGGCGACGACCACGGGAACCGCCGACCGCGGGATGTCGAGCATGATCGTGCCGAGCACGACGTGGTAGATCGAGAAGAGGGCGCCGATGCCGACGATGATGAAGCGGGGCACACCGATGTTCACAGCACACCTCCCGGGGCGCTGAGGCCGTGCAGGTGCGCGTCGATCGTCGCGGCCGGCGCCTTGGGCCAGCGGATCGAGATGACCGTGCCCTCGTCGACGGCGGAATCGATCTCCACGGAGCCTCCCGCGTTGGTGACGCGTTCGACGATCGAGACGCGCAGACCCATCCGCTCGGCCGGCAGGTCGACGAACGAGAACCCGGCGCCGGTGTCGCCCACCTCGATCTCGATGCCCGACGGCTCGACCCCTCGGATGGCCAGCCAGCGGCTCACCCGCGGCTCCTGTCCGGCGTGCTGCAGGCTGTTGACCATCGCCTGCACGGCGGCCGAGTAGACGGCCTCCGCGGCCTGGAGGGGCATCGACTGCACCGAGACGTCGCGGGTGCGCAGTTCGAACGGCGCGCTCATGCTCGACGCCGCCTCGGTCACGCGACGCAGCACCGCGGCCAGCCGCACGGTGCCCCCGTCGTCGGGGCTCACGAGCGCGGCCTCGCGCAGGTGCCCGATCGCGTTCGACGCCATGGTCGAGGCGATGCGCTTAGCCTCGGGCGAGTAGGCCCGGGCCGCCGAGAGCAGGGTCGTCAGCACGCTGTCGTGCACGATCGAGTCGACCTGCACACGTTCGATCTCGGTGGCGTGCGCGTGCACCGCGAGCGAGTAGCGGTCGAGCGCCGCCGACTGCGCCACGTCGACGGCGACGGCCGCGTGCCGCAGAAGCGTGACGATGAGCACCACCGCGCCGCCGATGAGCACGGCGTAGACGCCCTCGAGGGTCGCCTCGAGCAGCGACGCGCTTCCGCCCTCGGGCGTCATGCGGATGACGCCGTAGATGAGGGGGATGGCGAACAGGTAGAGGGTCGCCACGGGGGTGGCGAAGCCGACGCTCGCCGCGGCGGTGGCCACCGTCATCAAGAAGTAGAGCCAGTAGCGGTCGAGCTCGGAGTCGGTCGGGGTGATGACGGCGAGCGGCCAGGTGGTGAGGGCGGCGAGGTAGACGAACGCGATCAGGATGTTCGCGGTCACCACCCAGCGCTGGGCGAGAGCCGCCACCAACGAGACGACGATGCAGGTGTAGAGCGAGGGCACGACGATCCACGCCCAGACCGGGTTCGCGGCGTCGATCTGGTCGAAGATCACGGGCAGCGTCTGCAGGCCGAACACGATGCCGAAGACGGCGACGAGCCGGGAGATGAGGCCCTCGATCTGCAGTCGGCTGATCGGGCTGCGCTTCCCCGTGGGAACGCTGCGGAGCGCCGAGCCCCTAGTGGGCATCGCCGCCGTCCGTATCGAGTCCGGGGAGGATCCCGTCTTCGACGGCGCGGCGCAGCAGGTCGACCTTGGTCGGGGCCGGACGACCGACCTCGACGTACTTGACCCTGATCCGGTCGAGGTACTCGCGGGCGGTCGAGTAGCTGATGCCCAGCTGCAGGGCGGCGAGCTTGAGCGGCAGACCCGAGGCGTAGAGGTGCAGGATCTCGCGCTCGCGACGACCGAGCTCCGCACGTGCGAAGTCGCCGTCGGCGTCGATCGCGGTGGCCCACTCGAGGTTGTTCAGCACTTCTCCGCGGGCGACGCTCGCGGCGGCGGCTATCACCGTGCGGGTCGCCGACGACTTGGGGATGACTCCGGCCGCACCGGCGGCGAGCGCCTCGCGCACGTAGGCCACGCGGTCGGCGATGCTGTGCACGAGAACGGCCGATCCGAGGGCCTGCACCCGCTTCACGTTCTCGGTGACACTCGATCCGTCGCCGAGGGAGAGGTCGAGCACAACCACGTCGCACTCACGCCCGTCGAGACCCTCGACGAGTTCCTGCACCGTCGCGGCGGCGATCAGAAACTGATAGCCCTCGTCGATGAAGGCGGCCTTGAGGCCCAGCCGCACCGACTCGTGGTCGTCGACGACTGCTACGCGCACCGCGGCGATCGACGCCACATCTGCGATTGAGGTAGCCGTTGGCTCCACCATGTCGTTCCTGTCTGCCCCGTGTGACAACTGCCTGGACTCGAGTTGTCACAGCAATAGTCTCATGGCACGAATCTCTCGTGCACGCTAGCGGTGAACGCGGCGTGTTAGCGCCGGGTCAGAGTCGCGACCGCCTCCACGTGGTGGGTGTGCGGAAACAGGTCGAACGCGCTCAGCGCGGTCAGGTCGTAGCCGCGTTCGGCGAACAGTCCGACGTCGCGGGCCAGCGCCACCGGGTCGCACGCGACATACACGATCTGCGCCGGCTGCAGCCCGCCGATGCTCTGCACGACCTGCTTGCCCGCACCCGAGCGGGGCGGGTCGAGCACGATCGTCGCCGACCGCAGGCGGGCGCGGTCGTGGGCGTTGGCAGATGCCGCGAGCTGGGCGATCCACCGTTCGACGCGACCGGTGGCGGCCTCGGCGCCGATCCACTCCGCGAGGTTGCGGGCGGCGAAGCCCGTGGCGGTCGCGTCGCTCTCGACACTCGTGATCTTCGTGCCCGAGCCGAAGCGGTCGGCCACCGCGGCGGCGAGCAGGCCGACACCGCCGTAGAGGTCGAGGTTGTGGGCCTTGGGGTCGAACAGCTCGGGGTCGACGGCATCCTGCACCGCCGTTGTGAGCGTCTGCGCGGCGTGCGTGTGCACCTGCCAGAAACCGGTGTCGGCGAGGCGGAACTCGCGGTCGCCGACGACCTCGGTGATCGTTGAGGGCTTCTGCTTGCCGACGATGAGCCGGGCGCCGCCCGTCGCGGCCTCGACGATGTCGACGTGCTCCTCGCCGACGAAACGCGCCGCGAGAGGCGCGGCCTCCTGCACGGCGGCCGTCGCCAACGGAAGCTCGGTGACCGCGATCACGCGGTGCGAACGTGCGGCGTACGGGCCTGGCCGGCCCGACTCGTCGACGTGCAGGCGCACACGGGTGCGCCATCCGGTCCCGTCGTCGGAGCCCGGAAGCCCCTCGACCGTGACGTCGGAGGCGACGGGGGTCTCGACACCGGCGAAACGCTTCATCGAGTCGACGAGCACCTGCCGCTTGAGCTCGCGCTGGTGCGACAGCTCGATGTGCCCGAACTCGGCGCCGCCCGCACGGTTCTCCGGGTCGCGTGCGACGCTCGCCGACGACCACACGTGCATCTGCCGGTGCTCGCTCGGGGTGACGACCTTCACGGTCTCGGCGCGCCAGAACGACTTCTTCGAGTCCTCGGTGATGCGCGCGAGCACCCGCTCGCCGGGGATCGCGTCGCTGACGAAGATCACCCGTCCGTCGTGCCGTGCGACCGAGATACCGCCGTGCGCGATGTTGGTAACGTCGAGCTCTAGTTCTTTTCCTTGCAATTCACCCATCCCCCGAGTTTAGGAGCCGCAGTGCGTCTGTACCTCGCGTCGACGTCCCCCGCCCGGCTCGCGACCCTGCGCGCCGTCGGCGTGGAGCCGATCCTGCTGGCCTCCGAGGTCGACGAGGATGCCGCGGTGGCCGCCGCCGGCGAGCTCACGGCACCCGAGATGGTGCTGCTGCTCGCCCGGCTCAAGGCCGAGGCCGTCGTCGGCCGCACGGTCGACGGGCAGCCGATCGACGGGTTCGTGCTCGGCGGCGATTCGGCGTTCGAGCTCGACGGCGTCGTCTACGGCAAGCCGCACGAGCCCGCCGTGGCCCGCGAGCGCTGGCTGCTGCAGCGGGGGCGCGAGGGCGAGCTGCACTCCGGCCACTGGCTCATCGACCACCGCGGGGGCGTCGTCGGCGACTCGGTCGGCGGTGTGTCCACGTCGACCGTGCGGTTCGCCTCAGACATCTCCGACGAGGAGATCGACGCCTACGTCGCGACCGGCGAGCCGCTGAAGGTCGCAGGGGCGTTCACGATCGACAGCCTCGGTGCCCCGTTCATCAGCGAGGTGCGCGGCGATCCGCACGCCGTCGTGGGCCTCTCGGTCGCTCTCGTGCGCAGTCTGCTGCTCGAATTCGACGTGCGCTGGCACACCCTGTGGAACCGGGCGTTGTAGGGGTTCGAAGGGGCGTATTCGCGTTTCTTGTAGACAGCGGACAAATTGAGTGGCCTCGCAGCCCCATAAGCTAGGGGACTATGGCTCGCATCTCCAAGGTTCTCATCGCTAACCGCGGGGAGATCGCAGTACGCGTTATCCGCGCCGCCAAAGACAGCGGCATCGTCTCCGTGGCGGTCTACGCCGACCAAGACCGCGACGCGCGGCACGTCAAGCTCGCCGACGAGGCCTACGCCCTCGACGGTGCGACGAGCGCCGACACCTATCTGGTGATCGAGAAGATCCTCTCCGTCGCCCGCCGCTCCGGCGCCGACGCGATCCACCCGGGCTACGGCTTCCTCGCCGAGAACGCCGACTTCGCGCGCGCCGTCATCGACGCCGGGATCATCTGGATCGGCCCCTCCCCCGACGCGATCGAGAAGCTGGGCGACAAGGTCTCCGCCCGCCACATCGCCGAGAAGGTGGGCGCGCCGCTCGCCCCCGGAACCCTGAACCCCGTCTCCGGCGCCCAGGAGGTGCTCGACTTCGTCGACATCCACGGCCTGCCGGTCGCCATCAAGGCCGCGTTCGGCGGCGGCGGCCGAGGCCTCAAGGTCGCCCGCACACGCGAAGAGATCCCCGAGCTGTTCGAGTCGGCGACCCGCGAGGCCATCGCCGCCTTCGGCCGTGGCGAGTGCTTCGTCGAGAAGTACCTCGACCAGCCGCGCCACGTCGAGACCCAGTGCCTCGCCGACGCGCACGGCAACGTCGTCGTCATCTCCACCCGCGACTGCTCGCTGCAGCGCCGCCACCAGAAGCTCGTCGAAGAGGCTCCGGCACCCTTCCTCACCGTCGCCCAGAACGCCGAGCTCTACTCCTCGTCGAAGGCGATCCTCAAGGAGGTCGGCTACATCGGCGCGGGCACCTGCGAGTTCCTCGTCGCGAAAGACGGCACCATCTCGTTCCTCGAGGTGAACACGCGCCTCCAGGTGGAGCATCCCGTCTCCGAGGAGATCACCGGCATCGACCTCGTGCGCGAGCAGTTCCGTCTCGCCGAGGGCGGCGTGCTCGACTACGAAGACCCGATCCCCCAGGGCCACTCCTTCGAGTTCCGCATCAACGGCGAAGACCCTGGCCTGAACTTCATGCCCTCCCCCGGCCCCGTCAGCGTGCTGCGGTTCCCGGGCGGACCCGGGGTCCGCGTAGACAGCGGAGTCACCACCGGCGACGTCATCAGCGGCGCCTTCGACTCGCTGCTCGCCAAGCTCATCGTCACCGGCTCCACCCGCGAAGACGCGCTCGAGCGTTCGCGCCGCGCCCTCGACGAGTTCGAGATCGCCGGCCTGCCCACCGTGCTCCCCTTCCACCGCAAGATCGTGCGCGACCCCGCCTTCACGTCGAACCCGTTCTCGATCTACACGCGGTGGATCGAGACCGACTTCGACAACGACATCGAGCCGTGGAGCGGGTCGCTGCAGGATTCCGCCGCGGCATCCGCCCGTCACAACGTCGTCGTCGAAGTCGACGGCAAGCGCATCGAGGTCTCGCTGCCGACCAAGCTGCTGCCCTCCTCCGGCGGCGTCTCGAACGCGGTCGCGCCCAAGCGCCGCGGCAGCGGATCGGTATCCACCGTCACGGGCGACAGCGTCAAGGCCCCGATGCAGGCGACGATCGTGAAGCTGGCGGTCGCCGACGGCGACGTCGTCGTCAAGGGCGACCTGATCCTCGTGCTCGAGGCTATGAAGATGGAACAGCCGATCACCGCGCACAAAGACGGCACGGTCACCGACATCGCGGCCGCGGTCGGCTCCACTGTCTCGTCGGGGCACGTGCTCCTGTCGATCTGCTGACCCGGCCCCATGCGTGAGTCGGTCGAGGCGGGGGCGCGTTCGATCGGCGTCGTCACGCCGCCGCCGCTGCTCGACCTGCTGAACCGCCCGGCACTCGCCACGCTGCTGCGCGCCCAGGTGGGCAGGCTCACCGCCGCCATCGGCACCCGCGACGGCGTCACCTGGCCAGAGATCGAGCCAGACGTCGATCCCGCCGACTTCCAGCTGCTCGCGATCCTCGCCACGATCCCGGCCACGCGGCGGTGGTTCGACGACCACGATGTGCCGGCGCACGTCGCCGACGCGTCGCTCGACGACATCCGGGCGAACCTGCGCGACCACGGCGTCGCGGCGACCGGAATCGACTGGTTCGTGCTCGTCGTCACCGCGAACGTCTTCGCCCTCGGCCGCCTGCAGTTCGAGCCCGGCGCCACGGTTCCCGGCGACGGAGCCCCGGCGTGGAACGTGCACATCCCCTCGTCGGGCCCGCTCGACCCGGCCGAGTGCGACGCGTCGTTCGCCGCCGCGCCGCCGTTCTTCGCCTCGATCCTGGGCGACACGACCACCCGCGATTTCGTCTGCCACTCCTGGCTGCTCGACGATCAGCTCGCCGAGTACCTCCCGGCCGACTCCAACATCGTCGCCTTCCAGCGCAGGTTCGACCTCGTCGACAGCGCGTCGACGGATGCGCCGATAGACGGCGCAACCGAGGGCGACCGCGCGGTGGCGAAGTTCATCTTCCGCGCCCCGCTCGCCGAGCTGCCCACGATCACGCCCACGTCACGGCTCGAGCGGGCCGTGCTCGCGCACCTCGCTGCCGGCCGGCACTGGCGTGAGCGCGCCGGCGTGCTGCGACGGGTCTGACGCCCGAGGCATCCGCCCCTCTTCCTCGCCGCGCCTGCGCGCCCCGCCCTGCCTCCGTGGGGCTCGGCGCCGACCGGAGCTAGTTGACGATGTGCATGGCCCGGGCGGCATCCGTGATGCTGCCCGTGAGCGAGGGGTAGACCGAGAACGCCGACGCGAGCTGGTCGACGGTGAGGCGGTGCTCCACGGCGAGCGCGATCGACGCGATGAGCTCCGAGGCGTGCGGGGCGACGATCACGCCGCCGATCACCGTGCCGGATCCGGTGCGGGCGAACAGCTTCACAAAGCCGTCTTTGATGCCCATCATCTTGGCCCGCGGGTTCGACGCGAGCGGCAGCTTGTAGATCTCGCCCTGGGCGATGCCGTCTTCGATCTGCTTCTGCGTCCAGCCGACGGTCGCGATCTCGGGCTGCGTGAAGATGTTCGACGCCACGTTGCGCAGCTCGGTGGGGTTCACCGCGTCGCCGAGGGCGTGGAAGACGGCGGTGCGGCCCTGCATCGAGGCGACGGATGCCAGCGGCAGGGAGTTGCTGCAGTCCCCGGCCGCGTAGATGCTCGGCACACTGGTGCGGGCCACGCGGTTGACGCGGATGTGGCCGCTCTCGGTGAGCTGCACCCCCGCCTCGGCGAGGCCGAGGCCCGCGGTGTTCGGGATCGAGCCGACCGCCATGAGGCAGTGGCTGCCTTCGACGGTGCGCCCGTCGGAGAGGGTCGCGACGACGCCGGTCGCGGTGGCGACCACGGAGTCGGCGCGGCTCTTCGACAGCACGGTCATGCCGTTGCGGGTGAAGACGTCTTCGATGACACGGGCGGCGTCGGCGTCCTCGCCGGGGAGCACCTGGTCGCGGCTGGAGATGAGCGTCACCTTCGAGCCGAGCGCGCGGTAGGCCGAGGCGAACTCGGCACCCGTCACGCCGGAGCCGACCACGATGAGGTGCTCGGGGATCTCGTCGAGCGAGTAGACCTGGGTCCAGGTGAAGATGCGCTTGCCGTCGGGCATGGCGCTCTCGAGCAGGCGCGGGCTCGCCCCCACCGAGACGACGAGGGTGTCGGCCTCGATCTCGTCGAAGTCGGTGCGCGACTTTCCGCGGCCGTTGGAGACGATCAGGCGCTGGGGTCCGTCGAGACGGCCCTCGCCCTGGATGATCGTGACACCCGCCTTGATGAGCTGGCTCTTCATGTCTTCGGACTGCTGGCGGGCGAGCCGCAGCAGGCGGGCGTTGACCGCGGCGAGGTTCACGGCGACCTCGGGACGCACCGGGCGGCCGCTCTCGTTGCGGGTGAAGAACTGCACACCGAGGTCGGCGGCCTCGCCGATCGCGTTGGTGGCCTCGGCGGTCGCGATGAGCGTCTTCGAGGGCACGACGTCGGTGAGCACGGCCGATCCGCCGACGCCGGTGCGCTCGACGAGGGTGACTTCGGCGCCGAGCTGCGCGCCGGCGAGTGCGGCCTCGTAGCCGCCAGGCCCTCCGCCGAGTACCGCGATGCGCTGCTTGCGTTCGAATTCATAGGCCATGCCTGCAATTCTCCCCTGTGCCGCGCCCGCGCCCAAACCGGCAGCACCCCCAAAACGCCCCGCCCGAAACCCAAAACGAAGGACAATCGCCGCCGAACGCGTCGCGGAACACGTTTCGGGTGCCGGTCGTGGCCCGTTCTCCTTCGTTTTGGGTCGGAAAGTTTGGGACGGGCGGGTGCGCGGGGGCGGTGTGCGCGGGAGACTGGAGGGGGAAGGGAGACAGCCGTGTCCGACCAGCTGATCGCCGTGGCATCCGTGCGCATCGACGCCCCGGCCGCCGCCGTGTGGCGAGCACTCACCGATCCGGATCTGATCCGCGAGTACATGCGCGGGTCGACCGTCGAGACCGACTGGAGTCCGGGCAGCCCCATCGTCTGGCACGGCGAATGGGAGGGGCGCCCGTACCGCGACCACGGCACCGTCGTCGAGGTCGCCAAGCGCGAGCGTCTCGTGCTGACGCATTTCTCGCCCCTCAGCGGCCAGCCCGACACCCCGGACAGCTATCACGAGATCACCTACTCCCTCGAGCCGGACGGCGATTTCACCCGACTCACCCTCGAGCAGGACAACAACGCCACCGACGCCGAGGCGCGACACTCCAGCGAGAACTGGCAGGCCATGCTGGAGGGGTTGAGGAAGGTCGCGGAGCGCGAGCAATAGAGTGGGAGGCATGTCGACGCACCCTCTAGATGACCCAGCAGCAGACCCGTTCGCCGTAGCAGCCACCGCCGCAGCGGAGATCGCGCTGAAGACCGGCGTCGAACGCCACGACATCGCGCTGACCCTCGGCAGCGGATGGGGCAGCGCCGCCGACCTGATCGGCGAGACCACGGCCACGATCCCCGCCGACGAGATCACCGGCTTCTCGAAGCCCGCGCTCGTCGGGCACCCCGGAACCCTGCGCTCCGTGCTGCTGCCGAGCGGCAAGCGCGCGCTCGTGATCGGCGCTCGCACGCACTACTACGAGGGCCACGGCGTACGCCGAGTCGTGCACTCGGTGCGCACCGCCGCCGCCACGGGGGCGACGACCATGATCCTCACCAACGGGGCCGGCGGCATCCGCGAGTCCTGGACCCCCGGCACACCCGTGCTGATCAGCGACCACATCAACCTCACCGCCGACTCGCCGCTCGAAGGCGCCACGTTCGTCGACCTCACCGACCTCTACAGCGCCCGCCTGCGCGCGATCGCACGGCAGATCGAGCCGACGCTCGACGAGGGTGTGTACACGCAGTTCCGCGGACCGCACTACGAGACCCCCGCCGAGGTGCAGATGGCGAAGACCATCGGCGGCCACATCGTGGGCATGTCCACGGCGCTCGAGGCCATCGCCGCCCGCCAGGCCGGCATGGAGATCCTCGGAATGTCGCTCATCACCAACCTCGCGGCGGGCATCTCGCCGACCCCGCTCAGCCACGCCGAGGTGCTCGAGGCGGGCGCCGAGGCCGAGCCGGTCATCAGTGCGCTGCTCGCACGCATCGTGGCCGCTCTGTGAGCGCGCGCCTCGGTCTCGAGCACGACCTGATCGCCACCGCGCAGGCCTGGCACGATCAAGACCCGGACGAGACGACGCGGGCCGAGCTCGCGACCCTGCTTCTCGCCGCCGAGACCGGCGACGCCGCGGGCATCGTCGAACTGGGGCGCCGCTTTGAGGCGCGCCTCGAGTTCGGCACCGCGGGCCTGCGCGGGGAGCTCGGCGCCGGCTCGAACCGCATGAACCGGGTGCTGGTCGCCCAGGCCGCGGCCGGATTCGCCGACTACCTGCTGTCGAAAGACGACGCCCCGAGCGTCGTGATCGGCTACGACGGACGCACCAACTCCGAGGTTTTCGCCCGCGACACCGCCGAGCTGATGGCCGGGGCCGGAGTGCGCGCGATCTTGCTTCCACGACTGCTGCCCACCCCGGTGCTCGCCTTCGCCGTGCGGCACCTCGACGTGAGCGCCGGCGTTATGGTCACCGCGAGCCACAACCCCGCGCGCGACAACGGCTACAAGGTCTACCTCGGCGGCTACGACGGGGGCTCCCAGATCGTGGCCCCCGCCGACGCCGAGATCGCCGCGCACATCACCCGCGTCGCCACCGAGGGCCATGTGCTCGAGCTGCCCCGCTCGCACGACTACGAAATCGCCGGCGAAGACGTGGTCGACGAGTATGTGCGTCGAACCGCCGAGCTCGGCCGCGCGACGACCGCCCCCGTGAAGGTCGTCTACACCGCCATGCACGGGGTGGGGTGGGAGGTCGCGCAGCGCGTGTTCGCCGCCGCCGGATTCGCGGAGCCCACGGTCGTCGAGGCGCAGATCGTGCCCGACCCGGCCTTCCCCACCGTCGCCTTCCCCAACCCGGAGGAGCCGGGTGCGCTCGACCTCGCCTTCGCGACGGCCGCCGAGGTGGGTGCCGATCTGGTGATCGCGAACGACCCCGACGCCGACCGTCTGGCGGTCGCCGTGCCCGACGCCGACGCCGACGCCGACGGCGGATGGCGCCGGCTCAGCGGCAACGACGTCGGCTCCCTGCTGGGCTGGCGTGCGGCCGAGCGGCTCGCGAACTCCGACGAGAGCGGCACGCTCGCGGCATCCCTCGTCTCCTCCCCCGCCCTCGCGGCCATCGCCCGCGAGTACCGCCTCGACTACGTGGAGACGCTCACCGGCTTCAAGTGGATCTCCCGGGCCGGCGGACTCGCCTACGGCTACGAGGAGGCTCTCGGCTACCTCGTCGATCCCGCCAAGGTGCGCGACAAGGACGGCATCTCGGCCGCCGTCGACTTTCTCTCCCTGGTCTCCGAGCTGGCCGAGCGCGGGCTCACTCTCGCCGACCACGAGCTCGCCTTCGCCGAGCGCTTCGGGGCCTTCGCGTCGTCGCAGATCTCGCTGCGCGTCGACGACCTGGGCGACATCCAGCGCCTGATGGCCCGCCTGCGTGACGCGCCGCCCGCGACCCTCGGCTCGCTGCGTGTCGAGCGCATCGACGACTTCTCCGACGGCTTCGGAGCGTTCCCTCCCGGCGACATCCTCCGGTTTGTGCTCGAGGACGACGCGCGGGTGATCGTGCGTCCCAGCGGCACCGAGCCGAAGCTCAAGGTGTACATCGACGCGTCGAGCGACCGCGGCACGCCCGCGGAGCGCCGCGCGACCGCCGCCGCGACGGTCGCGACCCTCGACGCCGCGCTGCGCGAGCTGCTGGCCTGATCATCCCCGCGACCGACGCGGTGCCGCGCGCGACGATGCTTGACTGACCGTATGAGCGCCGAGACACCGAACCCCGCCGATCCGGCGCCCGCCGACGCATCTGTCGCCGAGCCCGTCACCGAGCCCGCCGACCCGTCCGCCCGCTCAAAACGAAGGACATCGACGGTCGCCCTGGCCGGAATCGCCGTTGTGGTGTCGGTCGCGTGGTACATCTCCTTCGTTTTCGGTGTCGGGATGCCGGTCGGGCTGCGGTTGGGGCTCGTCGTCGTGGGCGGGGTCGCGGCGCCGTCGCTCGCGGTCTTCGCGGCCGTGCGGCTCACGGCCCCGGCGCTGGGCCTGTCGCGCACGCAGGCGCGGGTGCTCTTCGCCCTCGCGACGCTCGCCTTCGCGGCCGTCGCCCTCGTCGGCGTCTCGTTCTCGGTCGGCATGGACGAGGGGGATGCCGGTCAGCCGCGGAGCCTGCTCGGCTCGCTCACCGGGCCGTTCGCCCTCGCGGCGATACTCGCCACCGCGGCGGCGGTCGCCCTCCCGGTGTTCGCGGCGGTGCGCAAGCGCCGTCTCGGGGTGCCGGCCGCCACGGCGATCGCGGCCGGCGTCGGCGTCGTCGCCACCCCGCTCGTGCTTGTATCTCTGCTCGCGCCCGGGTCGATCGTGATCCTCTGCGTGACGGTGTTCGTGTTCGCGCTGGTGCGCTCGAGGCCGCGTGCCCCGAGGCCGGCGGCGACGTCCGCGGTCGTGGTGCGTTCACCCGACCACTCGGCCGTGCGCGCCCGCGTGACGCTTTTCGCCGGAATCGCGCTCGCCACCTCGCTGGTCGTCTGGACCACGGGCCTCGGGATGAGCATCCGCGGCACCGGCACAGACGTGGCGGGAAGCGCGCTGGGCATCTCCGCCGCCCTCGCCCAGCTCGCCGTCGTGCCGCTGCTGTGGGCCGCGACGCTCACGGTCGCCGCCCGGCTTCCGCGCGCGGCCGACGCGGCGAGAATTGGCTTCGCCGCGGCATCCGTCGTCGTCGTCGTGTCCGTCGCCGGCATGGTGATCGGTTTCTCGCCCGCCGGCGACGCCTTCATCCTCGCGGCGGGAGTGTTGAGCGTCGGCGTCGCGCTGTGGGGCGGCGCGATCGTGTGGTCCCTCGCCGCCGCGTGGCCGATCGCCGCCAGGGTGGGAGCCGCCGGAGTCGCCGTGGTCGCCGCGGCGTCGCTCTACGCGCTGCTCGTGGCCCTCTCGGGCGGAGTGACGCTCGCCCTCGTGAGCGGTTTCGTCGCGTTCGGCGGCTCTCGGATGCTGCTGCGTCCTAGCCGAGCGACGCTTCCAGCTTCGTAGTCAGCTCGTTGGTGTCGAAGAAGTTCTCGATCACAATGACGTCGGCGAAGGTCTTGCCGATCGCGTCGACGAACTCCGCCGATGTCAGGATCACCTGGGCGTCGCGGGCGAGCTCGAGCGAGTCGAGGTGCACGGCGGTGACCTCGGCCTCGATGTCGAGCTTCTTCAGCACGCGTTCGGCGTTGACCTTGAGGATTCCGGAGCTGCCGATGCCCGCTCCGCAGATGGCGACGATCTTCATTTGCTACCGCCCATGATCGCTTGGACTTCGGCGACGGTCGACGCCGCCGCGAGCGCCTGGATGGCGTTCGAGTCGTTGAATACGTTCGCGAGTTCGGCGACCGCCGCGAGGTGGGCATCCGACGACTTGATGGCCAGGCCGAGCACAACGCTCACCGGGTCGTTGTGCGGGTGCCCGAAATTGACCGGCTCGGCGAGCGTCACGATGGCGAGGCCGTCGGCCAGCACCGCGGGGCCCGGTCGCGCGTGCGCGAGGGCGAGCCCGGGCGCGATGACGACGTAGGGTCCGTGTTCTTCGATCATGCGCACCATCTCGTCGGCGTACGCCGGCGTGGCCGCACCCGCCCGTTCGAGCACGAGGCCGCTGAGACGCACGGCGGAGCGCCAGTCGGCGACGACCGCTCCGATCTCGACCGCCTCGTCGGGCAACTCGGGAAGGGGCATGGCTAGGCCTGCTCGAATCCGGTGATGATCGCGTCGATGAGGTCGTCGCGTTCGTCGAGAGAGAGGAAGGATGCCGCGGCCGCGTTGAGCTGGAACTGGGCGAGGTCGTCGAGGCCGTAGCCGAACTCCTCGGCGAGCAGGAACAGCTCCTTGGAGAGGCTCGTGTTGCTCATCAGACGGTTGTCGACGTTCACCGTGACCCGGAAGCCGAGCTGGTAGAGCAGGTCGAAGGGGTGGTCGGAGAGCTCGGTGCCCCAGGCGTTGGTCTGCAGGTTCGACGACGGCGAGAGCTCGAGGGCGATCTGGCGGTCCTTGATCCACTCGGCGACACGGCCGAGGGAGACGTACATGCCCTCGTCGTCTTCGCTCGTGGTGGTGATGTCCTCGGCGATGCGAACGCCGTGGCCGATGCGCAGCGCGCGGCCGTCGAAGAGGGCGCTCTTGATGCTGTCGAGGCTGTCGGCCTCGCCGGCGTGCACCGTGACGGGCAGGAAGTTCTGGGCGAGGTAGTCGAACGCGTCGGCGAGCTTGCTGGCGGGGAATCCGGCCTCGGCGCCGGCGATGTCGAATCCGACCACGCCGTTGTCGCGCTGGCGCACGGCGAGCTGCGCGATCTCGAGGCCGCGGTCGGCGTGCCGCATGGCGCTGACGAGCTGGCCGACACGGATGCTGCGGCCGGTGGCCTCGACGTCGGTGACACCCTGCTCGAGCCCTTCCTGCACCGCTTCGACGACCTCGTCGAGGGTGAGACCGCCGGTCAGGTGCTGCTCGGGAGCCCAGCGCACCTCGCCGTAGATGACGCCGTCGGCGGCGAGGTCGAGCACGAACTCGCGGGCGACGCGGAACAGGCCGGCGCGGGTCTGCATCACGGCGATGGTCACGTCGAAGGTCTTGAGGTACTCGACGAGGGAACCCGACTCCGACTGTGAGGTGAACCACGCGGCCAGTTCGGTCGCATCCGTCGTCGGCAGTTCGAAGCCGATCTCGGCGGCCAGATCGATGATCGTCTGCGGGCGGAGACCGCCGTCGAGGTGGTCGTGCAGCGAGATCTTGGGCAGCGCGGTGATGGAGGCGCCACCACCCGGGAGGATGTACGTTTCGGCGGCGTTGTTCATGGGTACAAATCTACCGTGCCCGTGGCTGTAGTCGGGCAGTCAGTCGCCCCTCGCGCTACCGAAAACGAAGGAGTACCGACCGCCGACGGGCCGTGAACACGTGTTCACACCGCGTAACGGGCGCGATGTCCTTCGTTTTGGGAAAGGGGCGCTGCGGGGAGGGGCGCGGGGGTCAGCCGATGCGGCCGGCGATGAGCGGGCCGCCGGTCTCGACCGGGTCGCCGGGGTCGCCGATGCGGTAGGCGCCGTCGAGGGCCTCGAGCGCGCGTTCGAACCGCTCGGGCTCGTCGGCGCTGAGCGTGAACAGGGGCTGTCCGGCGGTAACCGTGTCACCCGGTTTCGCGTGCAGGTCGACGCCCGCCGAATGCTGCACGGGGTCTTGCTTGCGAGCGCGTCCGGCGCCGAGCCGCCACGCGGCGATGCCGAACGGCAGCGCCTCCTGCGCGACCAGCACGCCGCTGCGGGAGGCAGTCACCACGTGGGTCTCGCGCGCCACCGGCAGTGCCGCCGTCGGGTCGCCGCCCTGGGCGCGGATCATCGCGTTCCAGGTGTCCATCGCCCGGCCGTCGTTCAGCGCCGCCTCGACGTCGGCGTCGGGCTTGCCGGCGAGGGCCAGCATCTCCCTCGCGAGGGCGACGGTGAGCTCGACGATGTCGGCGGGGCCTCCCCCGGCGAGAACCTCGACCGACTCGCGCACCTCGTTCGCGTTGCCGATCGCGAGGCCCAGCGGCACGTTCATGTTCGTGAGCAGCGCCGTCGTCGCGACCCCTGCGTCCGTTCCGAGCGCGACCATGGTCTCGGCGAGCTCGCGGCTCTGCTCGATGTTCTTGAGGAAGGCGCCGGAGCCGAACTTCACGTCGAGCACGAGCGCGGAGGTGCCCTCGGCGATCTTCTTGCTCATGATCGACGAGGCGATGAGCGGAATCGACTCGACGGTGCCGGTGATGTCGCGCAGCGCGTAGAGCTTGCCGTCGGCGGGGGCGAGGCCCGATCCCGCGGCGCAGACGACGGCGCCGACGTCGGCCAGCTGGCGGTGGAACTCGTCGTTGCTCAGGGATGCACGCCAGCCGGGGATCGACTCGAGCTTGTCGAGGGTGCCCCCGGTGTGGCCGAGGCCGCGTCCGGAGAGCTGTGGGACGGCGACGCCGAAGGATGCCACGAGCGGGGCCAGCGGGAGCGTGATCTTGTCGCCCACTCCGCCGGTCGAGTGCTTGTCGGTCGTCTGCTTGCCGAGACCGTCGAACGACAGCGTCTCGCCGCTCGCGATCATCGCGAGGGTGAGGTCGCGGATCTCCTCGCGTGCCATGCCGTTGAGGAAGATCGCCATCGTCATCGCGGCCATCTGCTCGTCGGCGACGTAGCCGCGCGTGTAGGCGTCGACGAGCCAGTCGATCTGCGCCGTGGAGAGCGAACCGCGGTCGCGCTTGGTGTGGATGAGGTCGACGACGTCGAAGGGTTCAACGGCCATGGCGGGACTCCTTTGTTGCGGGGATTTCGATACGGTCGCTTCGCGACCTACTCAATCAGCAGGGTCGGTCGCTGCACGACCGTCTCAATCGGCGGCGGCGTACTCCGCCAGCTGGCGCGGGCCGAACGCGTCGGGCAGCACCTCGTCGATCGTCTTGATGCCCGACACGGTCTCGAGCAGCATGCCCTCGGCCGAGAACTCGTTGAGCAGCTGACGGCAGCGGCCGCACGGCATCAGGATGTTGCCGTGGCCGTCGACGCAGGTGAAGGCGACGAGCTCGCCGCCGCCCGACATGTGCAGCGCCGAGACGAGAGCGCACTCGGCGCAGAGGCCGACGCCGTACGACGCGTTCTCCACGTTGCATCCCGAGACGATGCGGCCGTCGGAGACGAGAGCCGCGGCCCCCACCGGGAAGTTCGAGTACGGCGAGTACGACTTGCGCATCGCCTCGTTGGCGGCGGCGCGCAGGGCGTCCCAGTCGATTTCTGGCATGCGGGGAGTCCTTACTGCTTGACGTACGGCTTGCCGGCGGCGGCCGGGCCGACGACGCGTCCGACGAGGCCGGCGACGGCGACGAGGGTCACGAGGTAGGGCACCATGGCGATGAGGTCGGGCGGGATGTCGGCGCCCGTCTGCCCGGCGAAGATGCGGAAGTTCTTCGAGAACCCGAAGAGCAGCGCGGCCAGGGCGGCCAGCCAGGGGTTCCAGCGTCCGAGAATCACACAGGCGAGGGCGATGAATCCCTGGCCGGCAGACATCTCGCGCACGAACGCGCCGACCGAGCCGAGGGTGAGCGCGGCGCCGCCGAGGCCGGCCATGGTGCCGGCGATCGAGACGGTCCAGAAGCGGGTGCGGTTGACGTTGATGCCGACGGTGTCGGCGGCCAGCGGATGCTCGCCCACGGCCCGGATGCGGAGGCCGATCTTGGTCTTGAACAGGATGTACCAGACGAGCGGCACAAGGACGAACATGAGGTACGTCGTGATGCGCTGGTCGAAGAGCACGGGGCCGATGACGGGGATGCTCGACAGGAACGGGATCGGCAGGAACGGCAGGGTGCCGGGGAAGTTCGTCTCCTGCGAGTTGTCGTTGAGCACGGCGGCGTAGAAGAAGTTCGTGAGCCCGATCACCAGGGCGTTGAGCACAACACCGACGATGATCTGGTCGACGAGGTACTTGATCGAGAACGCGGCGAGCACCATCGAGACGAGCGCGCCGCCGATGAGCGCGGCGATGAGTCCGAGCGCGAGGCTGTTCGTGACGCTCGCGACGACCGCGGAGACGAAGGCCCCGGCGAGCAGCTGGCCCTCGATGGCGATGTTCACGATGCCGACCCGCTCGCCGACGACGCCGGCGAGGGCGCCGAACACGACGGGGGTGGCGAGGGCGATCGAGCCGCTGATGAGGAAGACCACGGGGATCTTCGAGCCGGCGCCGGTCCAGACGACGAGCGTCACGATGAAGAGGATCGTGAAGGCGATCACCACCCAGAGCGGCACCTTGTGCCGGCCGACGGTGAGCCACACCGCGTAGGCGGCGAGCAGGAGCAGCAGCACGCCCACCACGAGGCAGAAGGTCATCGAGGTGACGGGGACGTTCGGCAGCACGATCGCGTCGGTCTGCTCGGAGAAGACGATGAGCGCGGTGCGGTCGTCGCCGAAGACGCCGAAGGCGAAGAACGCTACGACGGCGAGGATCGACAGCGCGATCGCCGTCTTCCACTTGCGTGGGACGACGGTTACGGTGTGGACAACGGGGGTGGAGGTGACTGTCGTCATTTCACGCCGCCCTTCTTGGCCGCGCGTCGAGATCGACGACTTCCGGCGGTCGTGGCCGAGGGGGACGGCAGTCGGAAGATGGCCCGCACGAGCGGAGGAGCCGCAATGAGCAGAACGATGAGGCCCTGCACCACGCCGAGCAGCTCGGGGGGAACGTCGGCGACCTGCATCGACGGGCCGCCCGCCTTCATCGCGCCGAAGAGCAGGCCGGCGAGGAAGACGCCTCCCGCGCTCGAGCCGCCGAGCAGGGCGACGGTGATCGCGTCGAATCCGATGCCGGCGTCGACGGTGGGGGTGAAGCCCGAGGTGCGTCCGAGGGCCTGGATCACGCCCGCGAGTCCGACGAAGGCCGCGGAGAGCCCCATGGCGAGGATGTAGATGCTGTTGACGTTGATGCCCGCGGTGAGCGCGGCGCTCGGGTTGAGGCCGACGGCGCGGAAACGGTAGCCGAGGGTCGAGCGTTCCATCAGCCACCAGAACAGCACGGTCGCGCCGATGACGAGCACAAAGCCCCAGTGCAGGGCGAAGCTGTCGCCGAAGAGCAGGGGAAGCCGCGCACTCGCGTCGGGGGCCGGGGTCTTGGGCGTGCCGCCCGCACCCGGGTCCTGCAGAACGGGGGTGCGCATGAGGTAGGTCAGCAGGTAGAAGGCGATGTAGTTGAGCATGATCGTCACGATCACCTCGTTGGCGCCGGTCTTGGCCTTGAGCAGACCGACGAGCGCGCCGTACAGGGCCGCTCCCAGGATGCCCGCGACGATCGCGAGCAGCAGGTGCAGCGGGAAGGGCAGGTCGGCGTGGAAGCTCACGAACCCGGCGAATCCGGCGCCGAAGAGAAGCTGGCCCTGGCCGCCGATGTTGAACATGCCGACGCGGAAGCTCAGCGCGATGCCGAGGCCGGCGGCGATGAGCGGCGTCGCGAGGCGCAGCGTCTCGGTGAGGGGCCGGATGATCTCGGCGAACGTGTCGCCCTGCAGGTTGAGAATCGACCCGCGGAAGAGGGCGCCGTAGCCGTCGACGACCGCGTTGACCGCGGCGGTGATCGCGTCGGACGGGCGGGAGAAGATGTAGCCGACGGCCTCGAGGAAGTCGGGGTTGGTGATGACGATGAGCACCGCGCCCACCGCGAAGGCGAGCACGATCGCGAGCAGGGTTCGCAGCGGGCTGCCCGACACGATGTCGCGCCAGGCGACCGCCCAGCGCGAGGGCTCCTGCGGTTCGAGGTCGGGGTTCACCATGGTCGGTGTCGACGTGGGGTCGGTCATGCTGCGATTCCTGCCATCATCTCGCCGAGGGTCGCCCGGCTGGTGTCCGCATCCACGATGCCCACGATCTTGCCGCGGTACATGACCGCGATCCGGTCGGCGAGACCGACGACTTCGTCGAGCTCGGTCGACACGATGAGCACCGGGATCCCGGAGTCACGCGTCGCGACGATGCGGTCGTGCACGAACTCGATCGATCCGACGTCGAGGCCGCGGGTCGGCTGCGACGCGATGAGCAGCCGCAGTTCGCGCGAGAGCTCGCGTGCGAGCACGACCTTCTGCTGGTTGCCGCCGGAGAGACGCCCGGCGAGGGTCTCGGTGCCCTGCGTGCGGATGTCGAACTCCTTGATCGAGTTCTCGGCGAACTCCTCGCGGAAGTCGAAGCGGATGTTCATGCCCTTGGCGAACGGCGCGCCCACGCTGCGGTCGAGCATGAGGTTCTCGGCGACCGAGAACTCGGCGACGAGGCCGTCTTTCTTGCGGTCTTCGGGGACGAAGCCGATGCCGGCGTCGAGGCTGTCGCGCACCGATGCGCCGACGAGCTCCTTGCCGTCGAGGGTGACCGATCCCTTGACGCCGGAGCGCAGCCCCAGGATCGCCTCGGTCAGCTCGGTCTGCCCGTTGCCCTGCACGCCGGCGATGGCGAGGATCTCGCCCTCGCGGATCGTGAAGGTCACGTCGTCGAGCAGCCGCTGGCCGTTGGCGTCGAGCACCGTCAGACCGGCGACGACGAACGACTCGGCGCCGATCGTCGGCGGGCTCTTGGCCACGGTGAGGTCGACGGCGCGGCCCACCATGAGCGAGGCCAGCTCGGTGGTGGTTGCGGATGGCGAGGCGGTCGCGACGATCTTTCCGAGCCGCATGACGGTGATGCGGTCGGCGACCTCCTTGACCTCGCGGAGCTTGTGGGTGATGAAGACGATGGAGGTGCCGGACGCGGCGAGCTGCTTCATGATGATCATGAGCTCGTCGGTCTCCTGCGGCGTGAGCACGGCCGTGGGCTCGTCGAGGACGAGCACCTTCGCGTCGCGCGCCAGGGCCTTGATGATCTCGACCCGCTGCTGCGCACCGACAGGGAGGTCGCCGACGAGGTCGTCGGGGTCGATGTCGAATCCGAACCGCTGCGAGATCTCTTTGACGAGGGCGCGGGCGGCCGGGAGGTCGAGCACAACGCCGCCCTTGACGGGTTCGTGGCCGAGCATGACGTTCTCGGCGACGGAGAACACGGGGATGAGCATGAAGTGCTGGTGCACCATGCCGATTCCGGCGGCGAGGGCGTCGCCCGGACCGTGGAAGCGAACCGGCTCGTCGTCGAGCAGGATCTCGCCGTCGTCGGCCTTGTACAGGCCGTAGAGGACGTTCATGAGGGTGGACTTGCCTGCACCGTTCTCACCGAGGAGGCAGTGGATCTCACCGGGCTCGATAGTGAGGTCGATGTGGTCGTTGGCGACGAGTGCACCAAAGCGTTTGGTAATGCCACGGAGTTCGAGTTTCATCGTGTCAAGATTCTGCCAGTAAATCGGCCGGGTAAATGTCGGGATTCGGAAGTGGGTCGGGCGGACGCAGAACGCCGGGGTGGCACTCGGCCACCCCGGCGTTGCTGCGGTGCGTGTTACTGCGAGATTAGCCGAGCGGCTTGATGTCGCCGGCGATGATGTCTGCCTTGAGCTCGTCGAGCTTGGTCTTGATCTCGTCGGACACCTTGTCGTCGAAGGTGCCGAAGTCGGCGAGCGAGGTGCCCTCGTTCTCCAGCGTTCCCACGTAAGGCTCGGAGTCGAACTCGGCTCCGCCGACCTGCTCCTCGATGACGTCGAACACGGCGTCGGTCATCTTCTTGAGAACCGAGGTGAGAACCTGGTCGGCGTACTCGGGGCTCGTCACGGCGATGTCCTTGTCGACGCCGATGAAGACGACGCTCTTGCCCGACTCGTTGATGGCCTCGGACGTGGCGCTGAAGAGTCCGCCCGCGACGGGGAAGATGACGTCGGCGTCCTGTGCGATCTGGCCGGCGCTGATGCTCTTGGCGCCTTCGGAGTCACCGAAGCCGTCGGTGAACAGGCCCGTCTTGGCGGTGGGGTCCCAGCCGAGCACGGTGACCGCTTCGCCGGTCTCCGTCTCGTAGGCCTTGGCGCCGTTGTAGAAGCCGGTCATGAAGTCGGTGACGGCGTCGATCTGGAGTCCGCCGTAGGTGCCGACGACCTTCGTGGTCGAGTAGGCGGCCGCGAGGTATCCGGCGAGGTAGCTGGACTCGTTCATCGAGTAGATGATCGGCTTGAGGTTCGTGGTCGAGGGGTCTTCCACGTAGCCGTCGATGGTCACGTAGTTGCTGTCGGGGTTGGAGACCGCTGCTGCGTTGACCGCTTCGATGAGGTTGAAGCCGACGGCGAAGATGATGTCGCAGTTGGCGGCGACCATGGCCTCGAGGTTGGGCTCGAAGTCGTCGGTGGACTGGCTCTCGGCGTCGTCGGTGTCGATGCCCAGCTCTTCCTCGGCCTTGAGGAGGCCGCCGTAGGCAGCCTCGTTGAACGACTTGTCGTTCCAGCTGCCCTCGTCGGATACGGCGCAGGCCTTGAAGTCAGAGGCGCCTTCGGCGGCGTCGTTCTCTTCGGGTGCTGCTGCACAACCGGCGAGGAACAGGGCTGCGGTGCCGGCGAGCGCCAGGCCGGCGAGACCACGCTTGCGTGTGATTACGTTCACTAGATTTCCTCCAGATGCGTGCCCTTGGCGATACCAGGGCGGATGCCACCCAGATTACA